>Ga0302253_1000803_pt1 | contig 22456 bp, 18 predicted proteins | sample AAG_RA_Trp_MG_FD_193537 | JGI IMG/M metagenome (GOLD analysis project Ga0302253, IMG submission 193537) | Enriched activated sludge microbial communities from anaerobic digester in WTTP, New Holstein, Wisconsin, United States - AAG_RA_Trp | ecosystem: Engineered > Bioreactor > Anaerobic >...
ACTACCACACCATGAATATTTTTCAATGAACATGCATAAAAACGTGCAAAGGTACAACGTTTTTTTTATTTGAAAAAATATTTTTACTGGATTTGATTAAAAAATCAACACTTTCATATTACGCATGAAATTTATTCATGAAAAAATGAAATGTGATTTCGTAAATTTTATACCGATTTGCTAACACATTTATGAAAACAATTCGTTTCGCTTTTGTTTTAAAACTATTAATCTGTCGGCATTAACCAAAACAAGCAAATCCCAACAATCTCGTCAATTATGACGAGACGGGATTTGCGGTTTGGTATTATACTACTAAACTCAATCTTGAAAGCAGATAGAAATTAGGCAAACAAAATTACTCCTTTCCAATTAATTTTTTCAATGATTTCAAATTCAAATGCTTTATTCTTCTTTCTTCCTTAAGGGCTTCAGATTTTGTTGAGTACTCATGTTTGTAAACTAATTTCCATGGACCTCTAAATGAGGTATAACGGCTTTCATTATTATTATGCTGAACAAGTCTTTTTTCAATATTTTCAGTATAGCCTTTATATAAAAGGCCGTCTGCATTTTCAATTATATATACCCAATACATAATAATTACAAAATAAAACAAAAAAAAATATTGTTTGCAACATAAAAGTTCTCGAACCCGTCTCGTCATTACTGACGAGATGACAGGCCGGCATTCTAACCAATCTGAACTACCACACCATGAATATTTTTCAATGAACATGCATAAAAACGTGCAAAGGTACAACGTTTTTTTTATTTGAAAAAATATTTTTACTGGATTTGATTAAAAAATCAACACTTTCATATTACGCATGTAATTTATTTATGAAAAAATAAATTGTGTATTTTCTAGTGTTTAAACAATTTGATAGTTTATTCTATAACATTGATTTGATAGGTAAATTCCAGAAATTGTTTAAACATATATGAAACACCACAGTATTTATCTTGTGAAAGAGATACGGCTTTTTCAAGTTTTGAGCGGTCAAGGTTTTTACCTTTAAATTCATATATCAGATGCATACGTGTATAATGTTTGGGATGTTCTTCGGTCATATCGGCTTCTACATATATATTAAATGATTCCAGTTCTACCTTCATTTTTTTTAAAATAGAAACCACATCCATACCGGTACAGCCGCTAACAGATGCAAGCAACAATTCTTTAGGTCTTGGACCTTTATTCTTTCCACCCAATTCACTGGTAGTATCCATAAAGACAGGAATATTGTCAACGTTGGCTTCAAACGTCATATCACCTTTCCAGGCTGTTTTTACTGAATGTTTCATGCTATATTTTTTTCAAAAATATAAATAAATTAAAGTATAAACAAAGACTAAAAAATATCTCATACATTATGTTTACAATGATGAATGTTCATTGCTCTTTTAAAAAGTTCATCGGCTACTTGTTGAGCACTTATATGTTCGATACACTCGCAATGATTGTTTTTTCGACATAGATAACATTCCTTATCATCAACAAAAAATATGGCATTAGTGCCAACGGGTCCCCAGCGTTGTGGAAAAATAGGACGCAAGGGAGCATATATACCAAGTGCATGTTTCCCAAGTGCTGCTGCTATATGCAAGGGTCCGGTGCTGCATGCCACCATACCATCTGCATTATGGATAAGGCTAATATATTCGCTCAATGTCAATTCACCGGTTACATCTTTTATTTTTCCTGCATATACTCTTAAAAAGTATTCCATTTGCTCGGCTTCGAAATCCGTACCTGCGACAATAATATTAAATTTATCTATGGGCAATAAGCGTACTAGTTCTGCATACTTATCCAATCCCCATTCTCGAGCACTTCCTTTTGATTTTGGATGTAGAATTACATTGAATTTATGAGGTTCTATTATCGGTAACAATCTTTCTGGCAATGGCAACACGCGATTCAATCCATAATAGGCAGGTAAGTCTTCTTTGGCAGGTAAATCGTTGTTAATTAACAATGGGATAAGCAAACGCATGTTCAGTTCAGATTCGTGCAACAAAGATTTTTTTCTTCCCAAATTAATTCTTCGGTTGGCATACAAAAAATGATACCATCGGTGTGAAGTGCCAATACGAATCTTTATTTTTGACCATGCTCCCAACAGGGCAATGCGTTTATCGGGGAATACATGAATAATAACATCTGCCTGCCACTGCTTGAATAAACGTCGTTGCCTGCGAAACGACAAAACCCTTATTTTATCCCATTCAACAATTTTATCGATATGTTCACATGTTTCGAGCAATGGTTTTGTATAACTGTTTCCAAGAAAAATAATTTCAGTTTGTGGAAATATTTTTTTTAAAAAACCTGTCATGGGCAGCGTAAGCACAACATCGCCCAAATTATCGGTTCGGCTGATTATGATACGCTTGAGCGTTTCCACTTAACGAATTAAAAGAATAGTTCCCGACTTTTTATATCCTTTGATATCGGGTGAAGTAATATGATAATAATAGGTACCGGCAGGAACTTTAATACCAGCATCGTCATATCCATCCCATTGAATACGTCTGGCAGTAACGGTATAAACAATAACACCCCATCGATTAAAGATTTCTATATTAAAATTGTTATATCCATTCGTTTTAACAACAAAGACATCGTTTTTGCCATCACCATTAGGAGTAAATATATTGGGCACTTCAATAGTATCATTAACATGAAAACTCACTGTAGCCGTATCTATACATCCGGCACCCGCTTTCACTAAAAAACTTGCCGTGTGCATGCCGTTGGTATTAAACAAATGTACAGCAAGCGTATCGCCTTGTGAAAAAGAACTGTTGTCGAAACTCCAGTAATACCAGTAAGAATAAGTATCATAGTTTATAACCTGTCCATGAAAATAAATCAGATAATCAGGTAGAAACATGGTATCAGAAAAGGCAATATTGACTTCGGGCAAATTGCGAACGTGAATATAATTTGTTCTGGTTTTGGTTTGTGTGTCGTTAGAACTGGAAGCGGTAAGTTTTACCGTATAAAAACCAGCTGTTAAATAGGCATGAACGGGATTTTGAATGCTATCGAGATTGCCATCGCCAAAATTCCAATGCCAATTATATACCGTATCGCCCACAGATAAATCGGTAAAATGAATAGAATATCCCGGACATACCAATGTTGTATCGGCTTTAAAATTAACACTAATTTGTGCTGATAACCAATAAGGCATAACGCTTATAATTACCAATAATATTATAACCTTTACAAACTTTCTCATTATATTTGTCATGCAAAAATACAAAAAAATTATTAATGATAAGCAAACATTAAAATTATACCAGTATCACATTCTCCTATTTTCAAATTATCACATTTTTACACTTAACCTTATATATTTTTTGTCAAATTTTTAACCAAATAGAACTGATAAAAGAATTCTTTGGCAATAATTCGTAACATCATATATGAAGGAATAGCAAGTATCATACCTATAACGCCAGCAAGCATTCCCGATGCCAAAATAACGATAAATATTTCAAGTGGATGTGCTTTAATGGCATTGGAATAAATTTGAGGCTGAATCAGAGATGCATCCAAAATATTCACTGTTATATATACAATAGCCATATAAAGCATGTGTGGTAATATAACTGCTGAAAAATCGGCATTGATATACGTTAAAAAGCAAACCGTCATACCAGTTAAAAACGAAATCAATGGACCGACATAAGGAATAAGATTAAACAGAGAAGCTACAATTCCAAGCATGATGCAGGTGTTCAAATTGCATCCTGTTATTCCCATTCCAATTGAAACCAAAATAAAAATAATAATTAAATCCAAAACAACACCAGAAAAATATCGCATCAACATTTTACTGATAGAAATTAATACATGTTTTACTTCTGAGTGAAACGAAACGGGTACAAACATCAACACAATTTTCATAAAAAGTTTTTCATCCTTTAAAAAGAAAAATGCGAGAAAAGTAACAATTAGAATAGCCACAACAATGTTGCTAAACAATCCGATAATATTTTCTAAAAAGTCCTGAATATTGGCAGCATTAAAATTAGTGAGAAATTTATTTACAAAAAGTTGTGTAATATTGGTATCGCTGTATGTCAACATGCCCAATGAATTTAATGTATTTTGAACACTTTTTAACGGGATTGCCATTTTGGTCGTTAGTATAGATGGACTTATCGAAGCCAAACGATATATTTCGTTGATGACAAGCGGGAAAAAAGCATAAATAACCCCAAACACAACAGACCAAAACAATAAAAGTAGCAGAGATGCTCTTAAAAAGGGTGGGAAGTAGAATTTTTTAATATGGAATTTTTTAAATTTCAAATTAATGGGATTTAAAATAAGCGAAATAACAGCAGCAATGATAATATAAACCAACAATTTCCATAAAAAATAAGCAAGTACAATAAAAGCAATAGTAGCAATGGCAACAATGACAGTTGTTTTATTAATTTTCATGTCGGCGTATAAAAAATTTATGTTTCAAAATTAGACAATATTTTGATAGATTCAAAATAGTGAAACCGTATAAGTGGTTTATTTATTTTGGAATGTAACAACTGATAATAGCACAAATTAATTTCCAATTTCGGAAATGAATTTTAAACGAACCAGTCTAATTTCGTCTTCTGTAATATCTTCCGCATTTAATTCTTTGATGGCTGTTTTTAAATTATCTGTTTCAGCAGTTTCAAAGTATTCGTATATTTCGTGTAATTTTTCTTCTTCTACCAGTTCTTCTACAGCGTACCCGATATTGATTTTTGTTCCACTGTAAACAATAGATTCCAATTCGTCTAATAATTCCTCAAAATCAATTTTCTTGGAATTGCAAATATCGTGTAATGGGATACGTCTGTCTATACTTTGAATAACATATACTTTGAGGCTGCTTTTATTTAAAACCGATTTAACAATAAAATCTTGTGGACGCTCAATTTCGTTTTCGATGACATATTTATTAATAAGGTCTATAAAAGGTTCGCCATATTTTTGTGCCTTACCAGTACCAACGCCGACAATATTTTTAAGTTCATCCATGGAAATGGGATATTGAATAGCCATTTCTTCCAATGAATTATCTTGAAAAATAACAAAGGGTGGTAGATTCAATTTTTTGGCAATACTTTTTCTCAAATCCTTGAGCATGGAGAAAAGAACGGTATCGCTGGCATTATCGCCAATTTGTCTAGGCTGATAATCTTCATCATCACCTTCTTCGTATTCATGGTCTCTTAATAAAAGAACTTCATGCGGATTTTCCAAAAATTTGTGTCCTTCGGGAGTTACTTTAAGCAAGCCGTAATTTTCGATATCTTTTTCTATCATTTTTTTTATCATGGCTTGACGAATAACAGCCAGCCAGAACTTTTTAGACTCATCGCTTCCCAAGCCAAAGGAATCTGAAAGATGGTGATTGTAACTTTTAATGGCTGCGGTGGCATTTCCAGTAAGAATATCGGCAATGTGTTCGGACTTGAATTTTTCGTTTACTTCAAGAATACACTGGAACAACGTTATAAAATGTTCCTGACCGTCGAACTGTACTTTTGGGTTAAGGCAATTGTCGCAATTTTCACAGTTTTCTTCGTTATAATCTTCACCGAAATAGTGCAATAATACTTTGCGTCTGCACAGTGAAGATTCAGCATACGAAACTGTTTCAAGTAAAAGATGTTTACCTATTTCCTGTTCGGCAAGATGTTTGCCTTGCATAAATTTTTCGAGTTTTAAGATGTCATCGTAACTGTAAAAAGCGATACATTGACCTTCACCGCCATCTCTTCCTGAACGTCCTGTTTCCTGATAGTATCCTTCAAGGCTTTTGGGCATGTCGTAATGGATAACAAAACGAATATCGGGCTTGTCTATACCCATACCAAAAGCAATAGTAGCCACAATAACTTCTACTTCTTCCATTAAAAAAGCGTCCTGATTGCGACTGCGAGTAGATGCATCCAAACCAGCATGATATGGCAAAGCCCTGATGCCGTTAGCAACAAGTTTCTCTGCCATTTCTTCTACTTTTTTTCGGCTTAGGCAATATATAATGCCTGATTTTCCTGGATTATTTTTGATGTATTTGATAATTTCTTTGGTAGCGCCTATTTTAGGACGTATTTCATAATATAAATTGGGTCTGTTGAATGATGTTTTAAACACATCGGCATCCTGAATGCCCAGGGTTTTTAATATATCGTATTGAACTTTGGGTGTAGCCGTAGCAGTTAATGCAACGATAGGTGCCAAGCCTATTTCGTTAATCATGGGACGTATGCGACGATATTCAGGACGGAAATCGTGTCCCCATTCTGAAATACAATGTGCTTCATCTACAGCATAAAATGAAATATTTATTTTTTTGAAAAATTCAATATTTTCTTCTTTGGTAAGAGATTCGGGTGCTACATAAAGCATTTTTGTTTTTCCTGTAACAATATCGCTTTTTACGAGGGCTATTTCAGCTTTGGATAAAGATGAATTTATAAAATGCGCTACACCGTCAACCAAACTAAACGCACGCATCGAATCGACCTGATTTTTCATGAGGGCAATTAAAGGTGAAATAATAATGGCAGTACCTTCGGATGCCAATGCCGGTAATTGATAGCAAAGTGATTTTCCACCTCCAGTGGGCATCAAAACAAAAGTATTTTTTCCTTCCATTAAGTTTTTAATGGCATCGTCTTGTTTCTCTTTAAACGTATCAAACCCAAAATACTTCTTTAAAAGGTCTTGTAATGAAGCCATTTTAGTTGTTTCTAATTCCATAAATATATAAATGTTAACGTACTAAATAATTGTCTAAATTTGCAACCTAAATTAAATCATTTTTTTGATATAAAAAAGAACATTAAAATTTATTTGACGAACTATTAATTTATTTACATGAACTACAATGTTAAGCATATTATTGAACAAACCATTTTGACAGAGACAGAGGCAATTAGTCGCTTAATTGATTATATTGACGACACCATGGAAGCGGTTATCGCCAAAATGATTGCTTGCAAGGGAAGAATTATTGCAACCGGCATTGGAAAAAGTGCCATCATTGCACAAAAATTTGTGGCAACGCTAAACAGTACTGGAACGTCGGCCGTATTTATGCATGCAGCCGATGCTATTCACGGCGATTTGGGTGTTATATTGCCTGATGATATTGTATTTTGTTTGTCTAAAAGTGGTAATACTTCCGAAATAAAAGTGCTGGTGCCACTTATTAAGCATAATGGCAACACACTTATAGCCATCGTTTCTGATGCAAATTCATATCTTGCTACACATGCCGATTTTATTATTCGTGCAACAGTAGAACGCGAAGCATGTCCTAACAATTTAGCTCCCACATCCAGCACTACGGCTCAGTTGGTAATGTGCGATGCCATTGCTGTTGCGTTATTGCAATGCAAGGGATTTACAGCGAACGATTTTGCCAAATTCCATCCCGGTGGTACATTAGGCAGAAGGCTTTATCTTCGGGTAGAGGATATATTAAGAAAAGAAACGCCACCTGTAGTTTTGCCTGATGATTCCATTAATTCTGTAATTATTGAAATTTCATCCAAACGGTTAGGTGCAACGGCTGTTGTAAAAGAGAATGCAGTGGTTGGCATTATTACCGATGGTGATTTACGGCGAATGATTGAAAAAAATGATGATTTTAAAAATCTTACAGCAAAAGATATTATGTCTGCCAATCCAAAAACCATCGGAGCGGAAGAATTAGCCATTAATGCCTTTTATTTAATGGAAAAATTTAAAATAACACAATTAATAGTGCTTCATCAAAATAAATATGTTGGTATGATTCATTTGCACGATTTATTTCAAGTAGGAATAATTTAATTGGATGCCATGGAAGAAAAATCAAGACTGCATACGGATAATCTGGTAAAAAAATATCGCAAACGAACGGTAGTAAACAAAGTAAGTATTGATGTCAAGCAAGGTGAAATTGTAGGTTTACTTGGTCCAAACGGTGCCGGAAAAACGACAACGTTTTATATGATTGTAGGGATGATTAGTCCCAACGAAGGTGATATTTATATTGATGATACTGTCATTACAAAATTCCCGATGTATCGTCGTGCACAGATAGGTATTGGCTATCTTGCCCAAGAAGCATCGGTTTTTAGAAAAATGTCGGTAGAAGACAATATTCGCTGCATCCTTGAGATGTCGGAATATTCTTTAGATTATCAAAAGGAACGGTTAGAAACATTGTTGTCGGATTTTGGATTACAAAAAATACGTAAAAATTTAGGTATTCAGTTATCGGGCGGGGAGCGTCGGCGAGTAGAAATTGCAAGGGCATTGTCGCTCAATCCAAAATTTATTCTTTTGGACGAACCGTTTGCTGGAGTTGACCCCATTGCTGTTGAAGATATTCAAGAGATTGTCAGTCGGCTACGAGAAAAAAATATTGGTATTATCATTACAGACCATAATGTACATGAAACGCTTTCTATTACAGACAGAGCATATTTGCTGATAGAAGGGAGTATTTTTAAATCGGGCACTTCGTATGAATTGAGCGAAGACGAACAGGTTCGTAGATTATATCTGGGTAAAAATTTTGAATTGCGAAAATCTGTCAAAACATCTTCGCAAAATAATTTGCAGGAATAGTTTTCAATGCTTCACGAATATCAATTTCATTCCATGACAATAAATGCAGTGTAAGACACAAGGCTAATAATACGTCTTTCATATATTTTTCTGTTTGAGGAATGTTAGGAATTTCGTCCAGATAACATGGAATAAATCGTTCTCTTTCTTTATAAATAATAATTTGATGATTATCGTAAATAGCACAAGTTTTATTTTTTTCGATAAGTTCACGAATAACCGCTGAATCGGGGTTAATGGAAAAATAAGCCGTTTTTACATCTATGCGTTCCTGAGCATCTAATATCAATGGATAATCGGCATTTAGTATGGCATAGCCATTGATGTCTATTTCTTCTACTACCACCGATTTTGCGTATGCCACATCTTCCATATCGCGTATATGGTCATATGTATAGTAAATATCCTGTTCTTCCAAATTCAAAATAACTCCTATGTTGGCATAACGGTAACCCAAGCCGTGATTTAAAATACTTTCTACGGGTGTTTCTATAATAGCAAAATTTACTGAAGGGTCTTTGAGTATTATCCTAACATTTTGGCTGTCGGACGTGTCCACTTGGCGTAAATGCTGCCCATTTACAAATATGCCATTGCTGTTGAGTAACCCTACTACATTTCCGCGTTGTGCAATAACGGCATTCAGCAATTGTGTATAAAAAGTTTTTCCCTTACTCCCCGTAACTGAAATCAACGGAATGGCGGAAGGTGTATTATCAGGAAAAAGCATGTCAACAAATAATTTTTGCACAGGACGCGATATACCAACTGTTGGATGGATGTGCATTCTGAAATCGGGAGCAGCATTTATTTCTATAACACGCCCTTCGTTTTCATGAAGTGAAATAGCAATATCTTTTGAAATAATATCAACACCAGTAACATCCAGATGAAGCACTTTACTGATACGTTCACACACAAAACGATTATAAGGGTGAACTTGTTCGGTAACATCAACCGAAGTACTTCCCAGTCGCATGTTGCCCGAATTTTTTAAAAACAGTTTTTTATCTTTTTCCAAGATGGATGTTAATGTATATCCTTTAATATCTATTATTTTTAATGTGTCTTCATCTATATCAACTTTTGACAATTTACCTTTGTCGCCAAATTCCCGTTCAGGGTTAGCATTAAAATCGTCTATCAATTCTTTAATGGTTTTAATTCCATCACCCATAATGAAAGGGGCAATTAATTGAACGGCTGCTGTATATTTCCCATCGATAACAAGGATACGATAGGTATTTCCTGAGACAAATTCCTGAACAATTACATCCATTTCGTATGTCTGTGCCCAAAAAAATGCTTTTATTATTTTTTCTTCTGTATCCAGATGTACATTTACCCGTTTACCGCGATAGCCGTTGGAAGGCTTAATAACAACGGGTTTTTGTAATGAATGAAAAAAATCTAATGCATCTTTTACTTTACTTGTTAAAATGCGCTGTGGTACGGGAACGCCCATTTCTTCAAGCATACGATAGGTAAGATATTTATCATCAGTGTTTTCTACAGCCAGATAACTTGTGTTTTGCGTAAGCGTAGCACGTATAACTTTTCGATAACAGCCTGTTCCCAATTGAACCAGATTAAATTCATCGAGACGTTGTGTTGGAATACCTCGCTGTTCGGCTTCGTTTACGATTTGCTGCGTAGAAAAACCAAGAAGTCTTTTTTCGCGAATAAGAATAAGATTTTGAACAATTTTTTGAATATCGCAGGGCTGGTGTGTTAATATGGAATTAATAATGTGGAGAGCCATTTTACCCGTGTAAATTCCTGCATATTCATCAAAAAAACGAATAACTACATTATAAACTCCTTTTTCTTTGGTTTCGCGTGTTTTTCCAAAACCTACATCCATGCCAGCCATATTTTGCAGTTCAATGGCAAGGTGTTCTATAACATGACCCAATAGTGTTCCTTCGTCCATACGCATAAAAAAGCCACCATATTCGTTCATGGAGCAAAAGTGTTCTACCAGACTGGGTACCCATTTTTTTAAAGTTTCATTAAATCCATCAATTTTATTGGTGAACACATCATCATATTCGTTTAATCGAATTCTAAAACGAATTACTTGTGCACCGCTAAAATAATTTGCTCCAATTAAAGTTTTGTATGATTCCAATACCAGTGGAGCATTCAGAAAAGGTTGTTCTACCAATGCTTTTATATTATCCAACTGACCTGTTTCGTTCATCATGATTTTCTGTTAAAAAGAATACGTAAAGATAGTATGAAAATTTATCTTTTTATTATTTATACCGACTTACTAAGAAGTTCATTAAAACAATACGTTTCGCTTTTGTTTTAATACGGTTAGTCTGTCGGTATCCCGTCTCGTCATTATTGACGAGATTAGAGTATGACGAGACAAAATTCATTTCATTCTTTGGTTAGCGATTTGGTATAATCTATGTAAATCGTGGAAAAATTTTTTTTATATTTGTAAGCCATTTTTGTTTTTGGAAAATATTGTATTACTGTAATGAAAGTATCTGTTTTATTGGTTGATAATCAAAAAAGTTGTTCTCATATTAGTCGATTTGAACCACAAATTAATCCGTTACCATATTTAAAAAAGTGTCAGGTTTCGTGTTTCTATTTGACTAAAAAAAATTCCATTCGTATATTGTCTAAATATTATAAAGATTTTGATGTTTTTTTAAATCTTTGCGATGGTGCTAAAGGTGATGATAGACCAGGTATAGAAGTAGTGAAATTTTTGGAACGACACAATTTACCATTTACCGGTGCTGGAAGTAAATTTTATGAACCGTCGCGTATCCAAATGAAGAAAGCGGCTATTAAAAATAAAGTATGTGTACCGGCATATCAATTTTTTTACTGTGAAGAAGAAATAAAAACATGTAAACTCTCATTTCCGCGTATAGTAAAGCATTATAATAGTTATAGCAGTATTGGCATAACCAAAAAATCACTTGTTGAAAATCCATCATCGTTTAAATATCAGGTAAAAAGAATGATTAAAAAATATGGTGGAGCGTTGGTTGAAGAATATATAAAAGGTAGAGAATTTACGGTATTGGTTGTTTCATCGGGAAATGAAAAAAATCCGTATGTGTTTGAGCCAGTAGAAATAATTTTTCCCGAAGGCGAAGAATTCAAACATTTTGATATTAAATGGAAGCAACATAGTCAAATGAAATTTGTTTTATGCAAGGATACTTCGCTCACAGACTATCTGAAGAAAAAAAGCATGGAAATATATAAAACTATTCATGGAAGTGGTTATGCACGGTTTGATTACAGAATAGATAGTCAGGGAAATGTTTTTTTTCTTGAATTAAATCCCAATGGCAGCGTATATTATCCCAGAAAAAATGCTTCCAGTGCCGATGAAATTTTATTTTTACACTCCAACGGTCATGAAGTATTTACTTCCTTAATTTTAAATTATGCGTTTAAAAGAAAAAGTCAATAACTTTTTATTAGGTATGGTTATCTAACACCAAAACGAATGTTAATGATGTGGAGTATAAGGGAATCGAACCCTTGACCTTTTGTATGCCATACAAACGCTCTAGCCAACTGAGCTAATACCCCATTATTTCAATGATGGTGCAAAATTAGTATCAAATTTTATAATGGCAAAATAAAAATTACCGTTCTTTCGTTTTTTTCAATCGTTGATGGATTATAGGTGATGAATTAAAACAGGGTAACTGGATAAATAAAGATTTTATGTATTTTTACCACTTAAAATTTTTCTATTGAAACTATCGGTTATTATAGTAAATTATAATGTAAAGTTTTTTCTGTCGCAGTGTTTAACTTCCGTTAAGTTGGCAATGAATGCTGTTGGTAACGATGTTGAAGTATTTGTGGTTGATAATCATTCTGTCGATGGTTCGTGTTTTATGATAAGGGAACAATTTCCATGGGTCAAACTTATAGAAAATGCAGAAAATGTTGGTTTTTCCAAAGCCAATAATCAGGCCATTCGTCAAGCGTGTGGTGAATATATTTTATTACTCAATCCCGATACGGTAGTAGAAGAAAATACGTTTGCAAAAATAATTGCATTTATGGAAAAAACGCCCGATGCAGGTGGTCTTGGTGTACGAATGATAGATGGAAAGGGAAATTATTTGCCCGAATCAAAAAGAGGTTTACCTACTCCTACTGTTGCATTTTTTAAAATGTCCGGGCTATCAAGAGTATTTAAAAAATCGCCTTTTTTCAATCGGTATCACTTAGGGTATTTAAGCGAAAATGAAATTCATGAGGTTGATATACTTTCTGGGGCATTTATGCTTATTCGAAAAACTGTACTCGATAAAATTGGATTACTCGACGAAACTTTTTTTATGTATGGCGAAGATATAGATTTGTCGTACCGTATCTCACAAGCAGGCTATCGCAATTATTATTTCCCCGAAACAACGATTATTCATTATAAGGGTGAAAGTACCAAAAAAGGCAGTGTGAATTATGTCAAAATGTTTTATTCTGCCATGGCTATATTTGCCAATAAACATTTTAAGTCCAAGCAAAGTAAATGGATGTCATTTTTTATTCATGTAGCCATTAGGTTTAGAGCGGCTGTTTCACTTTTAAAAAGAATAGTGCTCTATTTTTTATTGCCACTTCTTGACTTTATTTTTTTCTATGTAGCCTTTTATATAACTACACTCTTTTGGGAGAACATTAAATATCACGGAGAAGACAGTTATCCTCCGGAGTTTGCGTGGTACGTTTTGCCTATGTATGCTTTTTTATTTGTCTTTTCACTTTTTTATTTGGAAGTATATCGCAAATGCCCTAACTGGCGTGATATATATAAGGGATTAGGGCTTGGAACACTTTTTATACTTAGTTTGTATGCATTGCTTAGTGAAAATCTTCGTTATTCACGTGCTATCGTAATTATAGGTACAGTTACTGTCTTTATTGTTTTTCCTGTATTTCGTTTTTTATTGGGGAAATTGTCTGTATCGCTATTTAAAGTTGGTAAACCTAAGAAAAAAAGAGCCGTAATTGTAGGCAAAAATGATGAATACAAACGCACCAAAGAGATATTGCAGTCATCTGCATTAATGTACGAAACTTATTTATGGACAGTACCAACAGTAAATGATTTAACGGCAGAAAGTACAGGCTCTATAGCCGATTTAAACGAAATTATCCGTGTTCACAAAATAAATGAAGTTATTTTTTGTTCCAATGATATCAGCCCCAATATTATTATAGAGCAAATGACAACACTTTCTGACCTGCATGTTGATTTTAAAATTGTAGGGAATGCTATTATTGGAAGTAAAACAGTATATACTGATGAACCTGCTGTTGCTGTTTCCGTTAATTCTATTGCCAAACCTGTAAATAGACGAAACAAACGATTGTTTGATGCCATACTGTCGGTATTCTTATTCTTGTTTATTCCAGTTGAATTGCTTGTCATAAAAAATAAAAAACAATTTCTAAAAAATATAATAGATGTGTTTGTTGGTAATAAAACATGGGTAGGATATGCTTTTCCGACTACTGTTGTCTTACCAAAGATAAAACCCGGTGTTATTCCCATTGTCAGAACAACAGAAAAAGCACGAACCGATGAAATAAATTTGCTTTACGCCAAAGATTATAAAGTTACTACTGATATTATGCTTGTGTTTAAACATTTTTCCGATTTAGATTCATAATAATGCAAATCCACAAACATACAGTTAAACAAAGAATTAAAATTTTAAAGTTCAAATATCAGATATAAAATTTAAAATATATTGTTATTGTTCGGGTTGCCCTTTTTATACCAAACCGCTAACAAAAGAATGAAATGAATTTTGTCTCGTCAAACTCTAATCTCGTCAATAATGACGAGACGGGATGCCGACAGACTAACAGTTTTAAAACAAAAGCGAATCGTATGGTTTTTAATGAACTTGTTAGCAAGTCGGTATTAGCATTCTTTTTGTAGGGTATGGTAAATTTTTTTAACAATCGCTTGTTTATTTCATATAAAAAAATTATCTTTGTACCTGAATAGTAACAAAACCTAAAATAGGATGAATTGGTCTGATAAAGTCAGACATATAAACAAGTTATAGGGCATTTTAAGACGACACCGCATATGAGAAAAATTACGACACTAACGGTTTTGCTTTTCTTTACAGTTTTAGCATTTGGACAAGACTTCAAATATGTAAACACAGAGACACTGAATATTAGGGAAAGTGCAGGAAAACAATACAACGTTGTTGGACAAGTTAATAAAGGTGACAAGGTAACAACCATATCGGAAAGTAATGGTTGGACAGAAATTGAAACCGAAAACGGAACAAAAGGATTTGTAGCAACAAAGTATTTAAGTTCAGACAATCAAAGTGAAAGCAATACCAACAATAAAGAAAAAAGCCCTTGGGTAAGTGTTCTAATCGTTCTTAGCATTTTGGGTTATGGAATTTACAAAATCAAAAATTTCTTTTCGGGGTTGTTGGGTGGCAGTTCAACATCATATCGTCCCGTAAGCAGAAGTTCTTCATCAAATACTTTTTCTTCATATTCATCAAGTTCTACAAAAAACACAACGCAAAAAACAGTTTCGTTAATTGCTGATACAAGAGTAAAGAGCAATAACTACATAGAAACTTTTGATGAAAACGGTAAACGAATAAACGGAATGTTTTTAGGCTCTAACGAAAGATTTGTTGGCTTTTCACAAAGTTGCTTCATAACTGTAAAAAGCAACAACTATTTAACAACATACAACGCACAATGCAAGCGTATCAATGGAATGTTTTTGGGTTCAAATGAACATTTTCACGGTTGTGCAGGAAATACTTTTACCACAAGAAAAGACAACAACTACGTTACAACATACTATACAAATTGTAAAAGAGTAAGTGGACGTTTTGCATAAACCAAACAGTAATATGAGACCAAACATTTTTGACATAGCAACCAAAGAACTTAACCAAGATGCTTTTATCACTTGGCTTTTGCAGTTTGCAGACGACAAATATCAACCAACAGACGAGTTGCTAAATCGGTGCGGAAAGACATTTGTAACGCAACTTATTCAAAAACAAATTCCCGACTTCAATGAAGTAATTTCAAAAGTTGTAGCAGGCAGACAATGGGAAAATATTGATGTTTGGGCTGAAATCAATGATAAATACTTAATCATAATTGAAGATAAAACATACACATCACACCACTCAAACCAATTACAACGCTATAAAGAACATTCGGAAAAATGGTGCATAAACAACAATTACGAAAAGCCAATTTGTATTTATCTCAAAACAGGGAATGAAAGCCAAAGCAGTTTAAGCCATGCACAGCAACAAGGCTTTTCAATATTTAGCAGAATTGATTTTATCAATTTGCTTACTCAATTTAAAGAAACATCAAACAATATTTTTACAGACTTTTACGAACGACTGACAAGAATTGAAAAATCAAATAATGAATTTGAAAACAAGCCAATTAAAGAATGGAACGGCAACGATTGGCAAGGCTTTTTCCAATTTCTTGAAAAACAAATTGATATAGTAAATTGGCACTATGTAAATAATCCAAGTGGTGGATTTTGGAACGCAGTTTTAAATTGGGATTATTGGGGCGACTTTCCTGCATATTTGCAACTTGAAGAAGGGAAACTTTGCTTTAAAGTTTCAACAGACCCAGAAGAAGTTGAAATTCCCGAAGACACGACACGAGGCGAAGTTCGTAACCGACTTTACAACTTGATTTTGACAAAAGCCAACGAATTTGGACACAAACATATTAGACGACCTGACAGATTTGGTAATGGAAACTATATGACTGTTGCAATTGTGGACAGAGAAAATTGGTTAGGTGCAAACAACGAAATTTTAGACAAAGAAACCGTTGTAAAAACATTGACAAACTATTTGACTTTTTTACGAAACACAATAAAATGAAAAGAAAAAACGCCCTATAACAAGGGTTTGGCATCAAGCGGGTCGGACGAGAACGGTCGACAGTTTTTCGTACATTTGAGATTTGTCGCTCGCTCGGAATTTTCTACCGAAAATCCCGCCCGAACGCCAAGCCCCGAACCGTTATAAACAAGCGATAAAAAAGACAGCACCATTACAATGACTGGACGAGAAGAGTTTGACAAGATTTCCACATTTTCAAATTTTCACATTTTCACATTTCCACATTTTCACATTTCCACATTTTCACATTTCCACATTTCCACATTTCCACATTTCCACATTTCCACATTTTCACATTTTCAAATTTCCACATTTTCACATTTCTACATACCTTTGCAAAAAAAATTTTTATGGAACAAGAAATCAGAGAATGGTTAAAGGCAATCATGCATCCTGAACTGAAACAGAACATTGTGGATGCAGGAATAGTTCAAAAAATTGAAAGTAATGACAAGCAAGTACGCATTATATTGTTATACAAAAAACCTGTTGAACCTTTTGCCAATACTATTAAGCACAATGTGGAAGAATTGTTGAAAACAAAATTTTCAGGGAAAAAGGAAATTATAGTAGAAAATCAATTCCCCGAAGCAACTGTTAAGCAATTTAATGCCCTATCAGGCGTAAAAAATATTGTAGCTGTGGCTTCTGGCAAAGGCGGTGTAGGAAAATCTACGGTAGCAGCAAATTTGGCAGTATCGCTTGCCATGAACGGTTACAAAATTGGCTTGCTCGATGGAGATATTTATGGACCATCCATACCGAAAATGTTTGGCATGGAAGATGAAAAACCCACCATTGAATCTCATGATGGACAAGAATTAATTATTCCCATAGAAAAGTATGGTGTAAAAGTGTTGAGCATTGGTTTTTTTGTTGACCCTTCGCAAGCATTAATTTGGAGAGGACCAATGGCAACCAGTACCATAAAGCAACTTATTGAACAAACTAATTGGGGTGAACTAGATATGTTATTGTTTGATATGCCTCCGGGTACGGGCGATATTCACCTGACACTTGTTCAAACGGTTTCCGTTACAGGCGTTGTTATTGTTACTACTCCGCAAGATGTTGCCACTGCCGATGTTATTAAGGGAATAAACATGTTTCGCAATCCCTCTATTAATGTGCCCGTTTTAGGTATTATAGAAAATATGTCATGGTTTACACCGGCTGAATTGCCCAACAATAAATATTATATTTTTGGTAAAGGTGGTGGAGAACGGATGGCAAAAGAATTTAATGTTTCCTTATTGGGTCAAATTCCATTGGTTCAAAGTATTTGTGAATCGGGTGATAAGGGCAAGCCTGTCGTTTCTTTACACAGTTCGGAAGGTGAAGCATTCAGCACAGTAAGTAACAACTTGCTTGTTTCACTCAATGAACGTAATCAGCATGAGCCAACAAAAAAAGTAGAAATCATTAACAAATAAATATAAGTATTATGAATAAAGAAGAAGTTAACCAGAAAGTAAATGAAATTATTCAACAATTACGTCCCTATTTACAGGATGATGGCGGCGATATTGAATTACTTGAAATCTCTTAATAGAACAATTATATTGCTTCGCTAACTGTGAGTAAGTCTGTTTACCATAAGAGTACTGATTCCAAATCTCTTCGTTATTTAGTCGATTACCGCCTAGGAACTGTTTGCCACAAATTGAACATTTATACCGCTGAACTCCTTTTACAAAACCATATTTTTGAACAAATCCCTTATTGCAGTAAAAGCATTTTTTTATTCATAACCTTTTATTTGCGTCAAAAGTAGTATATTAGGCTTTGTGGAATTTTTTACCATTATTTTTGTCCATTACTCCATTTTTTTGGCTAATTTTTTTGTTTATTGAAAATTTTATATTTAATTTTGAAAATTAAATCATTGTTTAACTTTAATTTTTTCAGTTATGGTAACAAAAACTTTTAATCCTTATCCATTAATTGGCAGTCAATTAATTAAAGGAATGGACGAAATTGCTAAATCTTTAAACACTACTTCAACAGAGGAAGAATTAGCAGCAGTTATTTATAAATATATTCACAAAATTTATTATTCACAGGCAACAACTCAACTTGAAATTGAGATTAAATCTATTGTTTATAACATTATTAATGCCTATAACAATCAAAAAGTGTTAGGAACAATGTTTAATTATCAACAGATGATCTTTGTTGATATGTTACTAGGTGAAACAACAACTGATAATATTCCTGTAAATGCCCTTGGTGTTTGGTTATCAGATATAGAGGATAATATAGTTTCTTTAAATCTACCAACAGATCAATTAACACCGTTAATGTTAAGCATTGAAAGTGGCAAAAATATATATGAATATTGGCTTAAGAAAGTTAACGATCCTGGGGATTGGAAAAAATTTTTCCAACTTGAATTCTCTCAAAACTATATTAATATCCCATTTTGGCTGACTTCTTGTATAGAAGGAGCATTAGTCGGAGCAAGTTGTAGTGAACGGGGTTTAATTGCACCGACTACTGATATCGTAACTGTAGAAATAGTCTCTTCATTAATTGGCTCACTTACATTAGGTGCTGGTAAAGTAATTTTTAAATGGGTACCTAGGATCCAACTTAATCAAATATCTGGTGGTTTTTCTGATGTAATTGGTGAAACTCCCGGCAATATATTGAAAGAAGGTACAAATAATTATTGTACAAATAGAAGAAAATGCTTAAATTCCGGAACAAATACTTGTTCTAACTCTGGTAGTTGTTCAAATACGTGTACAAACAATTGCCCTATCATTAAAGATTAAAATTTATAAAAAAGTCGTTTTATGAAAACAAAACAATTTGTCTTAATGGTAATGGTTGTTTTTATTACTTTTCATAGCTATTGCCAGCCAACTGTTTTATCCTTAAAAAAAATAGAAAAAAATTTCTTAAAAATAAATGACACTCTTTTGGCATACAAATATGAAACGAGTAATGAACTCTACAATTTATTTTTATCAAAACAAACAGTCAGTAATTTTAATTACTCTTTATTGAGAATCGACTCTACAAATTGGCGATTATTAAAATATAGCAATGAACCATATGCTCAATATTATCATTTACATCCAGCATATCTTAAATATCCCGTTGTTAATATCAGTTATGAAGGCGCCATATCGTTCTGTAAATGGCTTACCGAATACTATAACAATTATCCTAAAAGAAAATATAAAAAAATTGAAATTCGGTTACCATCAAGTAAAGAATGGGATATGCTTTTTTGTAAAGTTAAATTTCAAGTTAGTAATAAACAAACTCATAATTATATTAGTACAATTGATAAATATAAAAATGGTTATAATTTTTTTAATGTTTTAGAAAATGTTAAAGAAATGACTAATATTAAAGGTCATGCTAAAGGTGGTGATTGGGTTAATGGTACTAATCTTTCTAATATAGATTATCAATACAATGAAGTGAGTACTCCATTTGTTGGTTTTAGATTTTTTGTTATAATTAAAGAAAAATGACTTTCTTAAATGAAATTCAGTCAGTTTAATTCAATTTTAGAGCATCATGGTAAATTTGCTTTATTTAATTCTTACCATAATAAAGTTATTCTTTTAGACCCAAAGATATATTTGCTTTTAAAATCGTTAACTATTGTTGACGACATAGAAATTTACCATCCATCACTTTTTTATTATTTAATAAGGCATAAATTTATTATAGAGAATTCTGTTAATGAGGTTGAAGATATTATTAATTACCGAACTAGTATAGACGAAAATAAGAAAGAATTTATATTATTTATAAACCCAACCATGAATTGTAATTTTAATTGTTGGTATTGTTATGAAAATAAAATTGAACATTCAGATATAGACATTCCAACCATTGAGAAAATTAACAAATTGATAACTAATATTTTTTATAAAAATCCTGAATTAACTATTTTTTCATTATCTTTTTTCGGTGGGGAGCCTTTATTAAATTTTAAAAAGAACGTGGTTCCCATTATAGATAATTTTATTATTAATTGTGAAAAGTTTAGCGTCAAGTCAAATATCAATTTTACAACGAATGGTTTTTTAATAAACAGATATTTAATTAACTACTTTGTGAAGAATAAAATTTTACCTAGTTTTCAAATAACTTTAGACGGATATAAAAATGATCATAATATCACTCGTAATAATAAAACCGTTAAAAATAGTTATTCAAAGATAATAGAAAATATCAAAATTCTTATTGAAAATCAATTTTTTGTAAGAGTCCGAATCAATTATACAGATAAGAATATATACAATTTAAGCAAAATAATTAACGATTTTATTTATATACAACCTGAGGTAAAAGATATTTATCTTGTTTTTGATTTTCAAAGAGTATGGCAAAATGAAAATGGCATTAATATAGATGATTTACTTAATAAAACAATCTCACTTTTCAAAGAAAAAGGGTATAAAGTAAACCATATAAATAATATGAATAATTTAATAGACCCTTGTTACGCAGATAAAAGAAATAGCGTCATTGTTAATTATAATTGCGATATTTATAAGTGTACCGCAAGAGATTTTAATCCAATCAACAGAGAAGGTTTTATTGATGAGAATGGTTGTATTATTTGGGAAAATAATTCCTTGGAAAAAAGGATGCAGATTAAGTTTAAAAATAAATTATGTTATTCTTGTAAAATATTTCCAATTTGTCTTGGCGGTTGTTCACAACAAGCACTTGATAACAATAGTAATGAATATTGTATTTATGCTAACGATGAAACTAAGATTAACAATGTTATTAAATATAAAATAGATTATATTCTTAATGTTAAAAATGTAGAAATTCCATTATTAAAAGAAAATTAAAGTTAAACAATGGCAATTCCGAATGCATATTATTCTGTTGATTTTATTATTTCATAAAAAATATTGATTAACAAAGAGATATAAATAACCACTGACTATAACATCGGTTTGCTTCCATGCCTTACTTATTTGGTAAAATGAAAAATAGGGATTATATTTGAACTTTATTTTTGAAATGAAAAATACGTATAAAAATGACGGCAAGGAAGCAACCCGCCAACGTTATATGAAATTCCGAACCCCGCCTTTGAAAAGTGGAAAATATTTACAACTGATACCGACTTGCTAACAAGTTCAGTAAAACAATTCGCTTCGCTTTTGTTTTAAAACTGTTAGTCTGTCGGCATCCCGTCTCGTCATTATTGACGAGATTAGAGTTTGACGGGACAAAATCCATTTCATTCTTTTGTTAGCGGTTTGGTATGAAGAGGATTACAAGAGTTATATTGAAACCAGAAAACATAAACGATAGGAATAAAACATGGCAAAAAATTATTATTTGGGCGGGGTTCGGAACTCCTTTCTCGTCCTCGTATATAACGAGGATGTAAACCTGTCCCGTCTCATTCTCTAACGAAGACGAAGTAGGGACTGCATGATATTCATTTAATCATGCATGGTTCTTTTTTGCGAAAAAAAAGAAAAGTACAAGAAAGATTAAAATGAGTTTTTAAGGGACGACTAATTATTTCGTTTCCTCTCGTTTCGTCATTGCTGACGAGAGGAGTTTGACAAGATTTTCACATTTCCACATTTTCAAATTTTCACATTTTCAAATTTCCACATTTTCACATTTCTACATACCTTTGCAAAAAAAATTTTTATGGAACAAGAAATCAGAGAATGGTTAAAGGCAATCATGCATCCTGAACTGAAACAGAACATTGTGGATGCAGGAATAGTTCAAAAAATTGAAAGTAATGACAAGCAAGTACGCATTATATTGTTATACAAAAAACCTGTTGAACCTTTTGCCAATACTATTAAGCACAATGTGGAAGAATTGTTGAAAACAAAATTTTCAGGGAAAAAGGAAATTATAGTAGAAAATCAAT
>Ga0302253_1000805_pt1 | contig 22418 bp, 19 predicted proteins | sample AAG_RA_Trp_MG_FD_193537 | JGI IMG/M metagenome (GOLD analysis project Ga0302253, IMG submission 193537) | Enriched activated sludge microbial communities from anaerobic digester in WTTP, New Holstein, Wisconsin, United States - AAG_RA_Trp | ecosystem: Engineered > Bioreactor > Anaerobic >...
GTAGGGAAAGTTCACCGGCGAGCCAGACATGGCGTGTTACACTGAGCCTGTGTCCACTGAGTTTACCGAAGTGCCGAAGTGTGAAGGGCAAAATACTTAGAATATTCATGAAATTTTTGACTAAAAGTCTCGTCATTACTGACGAGACAAATAATTTCTTATAAATACGACATTATATAATTCATATTTAATAAGATAGGCACTTTTTAAGGGACGACTAATTATTCTTTCTTTTCCAACGAGCATGAAACAGGAAAATGGTCGCTTAAATTTACGCGATGAATAGAATAATCGTGTGAACAAAATGAAGGTCCGTATAAAATATAATCAATTCTTAAAAAAGGAATATTGCCATTATAGGTACTTCCCAACTGTAAATCAAAAAGTGAATAACTGTCTGTCAATCCTTTTGCAATAGCAGAATAGGTATAAGAAGCAGGTGTATCGTTAAAATCGCCGCATACAATAACAGGATAACGGCAATGCTGAATATGTTCGGCTATAAGGTGAGCCTGAATGTTTCTTTTTTTCATGGCACGAACCAGATGACGAATAACACTTTTGGATTTGCTGACTTTAATATCTTCCGGATTTTGTTCTATACTTGACAGCAACGCATAATCTTCGGTTGCAAGTCGTACACTTTCCAGATGCATATTGTAAATTCTTACGGTATCTTTGTTTATCAGCACATCAGTATAAATACACATGTTGGATGTTCCCTGAAATAAAATATTTCCCTTAAAAACAATCGGGAACTTTGTAATAGTAGCAATACCAAAATAGTCTGTTTTTCTATTTACTATAGGATAATATTCATGTATATAGGTAGTATTTAAGCCGCTTAAAAGAACAGAAGTTGTTGGATATTTTTGATTACTTTGATAATAATATTCCTGAAAGCATGCAATATCGGGTTTTTGCTGAATAATGAAGTCAAGCATTTTCTGCCTGTAAGGATGATTAGTTTTCCAACTGTACACATCAAATAAACGAACATTGAAACTCAAAACATTTATTTCCTTCTTTGCTTTACAGGCATTTGATTTAAATAGAGACGTAAAATCCATGTAACGACTAAAAACAAACAATCCCCATAAAATAAAAGGTAAGGCTATAAGCAGTGGAACAAAATATTTTTTGAACAATGTAATAACCGACAATATTAAGAAACCGATAAAAATAAATGGGAAACCCAGTGCCAGCATGGATGGGATTATCCAAACTTGTGCAGGTATAATTTTTGCCAACAAACACAATATTAATAATGCTAGCCAGAGAAAATAAATAATTAAGTACGACACTTTAAGAATGGTTCGAAACAGAGAAATTTTTTTATGAATAGTAAGTTTACTCATCGTTGACTTGACTTGAAAAGCGTTTCTTTTTCTTTTTTAGACAAACTGTCGTATCCTGATTTTGCTATTTTATCGAGTATGTGGTCTATTTCTTTTTGCTGCTGTGCCTTTTCATAATTATAATCGCTATCACTCATAGTACGGGTTGTTTTGTGTTTTTTTTCTCTTTTCTTTAGCCACCGAATTTTTGGAATTTTGAAACTGATTTTATTGTTTCTCAACGACAGACCATAGATTAATCCATAAAAAGCACCACCGAGATGTGCAATATGTCCACCACTGTTTTCGCCGGCTATGCTGAGAAAATCTATTACTATAGTAATCAGGGCAATATATTTCATTTTTACTTCCCCAATAAAAATAATATTCATTTTGTAATCGGGAATATAGGCAGTAATAGCAACCACAATGGCTATAACGGCAGCCGATGCTCCCAATGCTTTAGCAGACGCTACTACATTTGAAAATGCAGGAAATATATTGAAGGCAGCAATGAAAAAAAAGGCTCCAAATAAACCTCCAATTAAATAGGTATATAAAAACTTTTTTGAACTCAGATAATCAATAAAAATCTTTCCAAACCAATACAGCCAAAGCATGTTGAATAAAATATGCAAAATTTCTTCATGCGTAAACATATACGTCAGCAATGTCCATGGCTCATGCAGCAATGTGTTGATGTTGGAAGGAAGCATTAAATAATTAACAGGGTAATATAATCCCTGATTATCTACCTTTAAAAGAAATGTAAAAACACGTACCAGACTGATAAGAATAAACACAGCGGTATTAATATAAATTATTTTAATTAAATAATTACCATACTTGTATTTATTCCAAAGTTTAGTTGTAAAATTCATATTACGAACGATGACTTTTATGTTGCCAATATTTGATAATGATAAAACCTATAAGCATACCGCCCAAATGTGCAAAATGGGCTACGTTGTCGCCGGGTTGATTCATGACAGCACTGTACAATTCAAAAAATCCATAGAGCACAACAAAATATTTTGCCTTGATGGGAACAAAAAAGTAAAGATAAATAAGGGAATCGGGAAACATCATACCAAAGGCAAGCAAAATACCAAAAATAGCGCCCGATGCACCAACCGTTGGAATGTTGATTTGCATTAAATACTGCTGGTCTAAAAAACGAAAAGTCTCTGCAGCAAAACTTGGGTCATTGGGCATATTGTACCATGCTGTAATAAAATCGGTCAGTTGTAACTGATATTCTTTAAAATGATGAACAACCAAATAGGTAAACGATTCGGGCGATGCCGCATTTTTATAGGCGATGATGGCTTGTTCCAGTTCATGAAAACGAAAGTAACTAATTAGAAAATGAAAGCCGGCGGCTCCCAATCCCGTAATAAAATAAAAATAGGTAAAACGCTTGCTTCCCCATAGGTTTTCGATGGCTGTACCAAACATCCACAAAGCAAACATATTAGAAAATATATGCATAAAATTGCCATGCATAAACATGTAAGTTATAAACTGATACGGTCTAAACTGTGAGGATTCAAAATAAAACAGTCCCAGTTTTTCGGTTAAGTCAAAACCAAATTTGGATTGCAGTATGACGGTTGCCAAATAGAGAATAATATTTATGATGAGCAGGTTTTTGACAACCGGTGGCATAAGTCTAAAGCCTGAAGGAGAATAATAATTCATGTCTTATTGGTTGAAAAAATGTTCAATATCTTCGGTATTTATAATATGAAAAACAATTTCACCGTAAGGGGTATATTGTGGATTGGAAGTAGAAAATAAACTGTCGAAAATGAATTGCATTTCACTTTCAGACATTGATTGTCCGTTGGCAATAGCAGATGACGCAGCCAAAGATGCCAATATATGATGAACGCTGTCCAAATCGGGTGTTTTTTCAAGGTCAATATAATTTTTTATAAACTGGTCCACTGCCGAAGCCAAGTTAAAATTAGTCCAGTAATGAGGTATGCCTTCTATATCATAGGTACCGTTGCCCGCATCGGAAATAATAAATCCCAATTTTTGCAAGTATGGTACCAGTTCTTTAAAAATAAGATTTTCGTCTGTGGTTAACGATATCTTTTCAGGAAATATAAGTTTTTCGGAATACATGTCTTCGTGTTCGTATTTGTTGATGAGCATTTCGTATAATATTCGCGTATGTGCTCGATGCTGGTCAATAATCATAAGTCCCGATTTTACTGGCATTAACAGATATTGATGTTTAAATTGCAATATCTCACTTGCTTTTGATGTCGCTTCCTGTTGTTCATCAAACAATGAAGGCGTTTGTTCCAACGACGTTTCTTCTATTTTTGTATCAAATAGTTTTTCCCAGTGATGAGGTATATCTTTTTTGGTAATATCATTAAACGGATTATAATCCGAATGAATGGGTATTTTGGGAATGTGTATGGGCTTATTATTGGAGAAAGGAGGTAAGTTGATGGCTGTTTCCGTATCAAAATCTATGGCAGGCATAATGTCTGTTTTTCCTAAAGTTTGACGTACAGCCGATTCTAATATTTGCGCTACCGCACGTTCATCTTCAAACTTGATTTCTGTTTTGGTTGGATGGATGTTTACATCAATAGTATTGGGATTACAAGTAAAAAAAATAACATACGAAGGAATGGTTTCGGGGGGAAGTAATTTTTCATACGCATTGATAAGAGTACGGTACAGAAAGGGATGTCGCATGTAACGGTTATTTACAAAAAAGAATTGAAGTCCATTTTTTTTGCGTGCCATGTTGGGTTTACCAATATATCCACTAATAGTTACAATGGACGTTTCTACCGAAATATCGAGCAGTTCATTAGAATAATTTTTTCCAAAGATGTGAATAATACGTTGTTTTAACGTTGTAGGCGACAACGAATAAATTTCTGAATCATTATGAATAAGGGTGAAGGCTATTTCGGGATGAGCCAGTACTACTCGATGAAATTCATCTACAATATGTTTAAACTCAAGGGCATCGCTTTTTAAAAAACGCCGACGGGCAGGAACATTGTAAAACAGATTTTTTACAGTAAATACGCTTCCCGTATTGCATAAGGTAGGTTGTTGTGTAATAAATTTTGCTCCTTCTATTTCTATATGTGTACCTAGTTCAGCATCGGCTTTACGCGTGTTGAGTTCTACTTGAGATACGGCTGCAATAGAAGCCAATGCCTCGCCTCTAAACCCAAAGGTAGATATGGCAAATAAATCATTTGCTTCGGATATTTTTGATGTGGCATGCCGTTCAAAGGCAGTGCGTGCATCAATTTCAGACATGCCCATTCCATCGTCTATTACCTGAATTAATGTTTTACCCGAATCTTTTATGATGATTTTTATGTTTTTGGCAAAGGCATCGATGGCATTCTCGGCAAGTTCTTTTACCACCGATGCAGGACGTTGAACAACTTCACCAGCAGCAATCTGATTGGCAACCGAATCGGGCAATATATGTATTACATGGTCTATCATAATTAACGAGCACAAAGGTAAGTGCTATTTTGCAAAATTCATAATGATTTATCGGACTGCCCGAAAACAAGGTTATTCCAATAAATCTGAAAAAAACTGCATTTTTTTATACAACTTTCAAAAAATTGTTGTATATTTGTGTCGATTTATGAAAAATCGTTAATGGGTTTTACGATTTTTTTTAAAATCAAAAGAAAAAAATGAATTTTTAGAACCTACCCTTTGTGTATGTATAAGTTGCATACGGATATACAAAATGAACTATTTGAGAGACATATCCTATATTGCTCCCATGAACAGCATTTTAACAAAACAACTCCACTATGAATAATGAAGATATAAACGTAATTTTAAGTTTACACAGATGTTGGCGGTCATTGTAAAATCGATACCTGAATGATTGAGTGAATGAAAAATATGAAATAAATTGTTTACTTTTGTTTCATGGAGAAAATTGGATATATAGAGATTAGAATACAAGGTTCCAAAGGGAATCTTGACTTATCACCCGAAAACTATGATATTCGGGAGATTATTTCTATTCTTGAAAATGCAGAAAATCTATTATATCCTGGAGATAAACGTGACAGACCAACAATAAGTTATATGATTGAGGAAGGTTCTGTAAAGCATATTCTGAAAACTTCCATTCAATACATAATTGGATTTAACGCTGTTATTGGTCAAATTATCCAAGTTCAGAATATTGATTTTCTTGACCTTTCAACAGCAAAAGCATTTGAGAATATTCAGGATATTGCAGTTAAAAAGAACTATGTATTTAGCATAAAAACTTCGCTAGATAAGACCAATGAAGTAAAGATTGATAGAACAACTCGGTATTATAGAACAGAAGCAATATGGGTTGATGCAGAATTTTATTTCTATGGAAAAGTAACCAATGCAGGTGGCAAGGACAAGGCAAATATTCATATTTTTACTGAAGAACTTGGTACAGTTAGGATACAAACTCCAATAAGTTTCTTAGAGCAATACGATGAAAATTTACTGTATAAAACTTTTGGCATTAGAGCAGTAGGAAAACAGCATTCAGAGACAGGTGAAATAGATGTTTCAACCCTCAAATTCATCGAATTAGTTGATTACCAGCCTAAATATGATGAGGTTTATTTAAAGACGCTTCGTGATAAAGCAAAAAAATCATGGCTTGGTAGTATTAATCCTGACAATTGGTTAAAAGAAATTCGAGGTAGTTATGACGCATAAAGCAGTATTACTTGACACGAGTTTCTTTCTTCGTTTTCTGAATGACAGTGACCCTTTATTTAAAAATGCAGATGAATATTTTCGTTATTTCTTAAAGGAAGAAATAACAATGATGGTATCTACAATTTCAATTGCAGAATACTGTGTTGGTGGTGATGTTCATGAATTACCTTTAAGAAATCTTCAAATTGTACCCTTCAACCTTAACCATTCAAAGCGAACAGGAGAATTTGCCAAGATTGTTTTTCAAAACAAGGGAAAATTGAAACTTAATGAACGAAATATTATACCAAACGACACCAAACTTTTTGCTCAAGCCGATTGTGAAAAATCAGTTGAATTTTATATTTCTTCTGATACGGAAAGCCTTAAAATTTACAATCTTCTTAAACAAGAAACAAATCCAAAATTTCAGTTTATCGATTTGAATATCCCATATCATCAGACGTTTGGAATACTTGACTTATAAATAGATAAGAAAATGAACGTTCCGCCAACACGTGGCAAAACTAATTGGGGCGGATAATGCAGATACGAAAGTTCAATGAGTTTATTGACAACGTAACAATTTATACTAAACCGCTAACAAAATTCATTTCATCATTTTACAAAAAGGGTATTAGGTAGTTTGAATGGCATCACAAATTCGTTGAAAAACAATTTCGGGGGATGCCACTGTATCGTTTAACCGACAATCAATATAAGTCAAAGACAAATGCTTGCATAAATATAAATATTCGTTCAATACTTTTTCCTGAAAAAGAATGTTGCTTTCGTGAATATCGCTTTTCCCTTTTAAATAGGCTCTATCGTTTCCCTTGCGGTGTTCCTGTAATTTTTTTTCGACAAACGATAAGGGTACATCTAAAAATAAATTGAAATCGGGCTTGGGAATTTTGTAAAAGTCAAACTCAAACGATAAAATCCATTGACGCAACTGTTCTTTTTCTGATTCGTTACTTAATTTGGCACATTGATAAGCAAGGTTTGAATATACATAACGGTCCAGAATAACGATATGATGAAGCGATAAATGTTCTTCAATTTCTTTGGCAGCAGCCCAGCGGTCTCCGGCATACAAAGCAGCAACCAGTTGCGGATGCACTTGTTGAACTTCACCGTAATCACCTCGCAGAAAGGCAGCTATCATCTCACCAAAATAAGGCGTATTTAATTGTGGAAAGTGCATAAAAAAAACATCGTTTCCCTGTTGTTGAAAATATTCAGACAGCATGCTTACCTGTGTAGATTTGCCCGAACCATCCAAGCCTTCTAAAACTATCAGCGACATATTCAATAAGTTTGATTAATTTTACCTCAAAAAAAGAATGGTTAAAGATACATCATTTCAAAAAAAGAAAAGCCTCCGATTTAGAGATTCATTATTTTTTATTGAAAAGCCTGTTATTATGGGCATTTTAAATATTACTCCCGATTCGTTTTACGATGGAGGTAAATACAATCGGTTGGATAAGGCAGTGCAACATATTCAAGAAATGTTAACCGATGGGGCACTCATTGTTGACGTTGGTGCTGTATCGTCGCGTCCCAATGCAGAAATTGCATCAGCCCAAACTGAAATGGAAATCTTACGTCCTTTTTTGAATATTTTTAAGAAGGAATTTCCCGATACATGGTTTTCTATTGATACTTACAATGCCGATACGGCTGCACTGTGCGTTGAAGAGTACGGTTTTTATATGATTAACGATATTTCTGCCTGCTCCATAGATACGGCATTGCTCGATACAGTTGCACGATTAAATGTTCCGTATGTATTGATGCATATTCAAGGAACGCCACAAACCATGCAGCAAAATCCACATTACGCCGATGTGGTTAATGAAGTGTTTCAGTTTCTAGGACAAAAGAAATTTGAACTGACTGCCAAAGGCATATCCGATATTATTATTGACCCTGGTTTTGGTTTTGGTAAAACCGTGCAACATAATTATCAGTTGTTAAAACATCTTAACGATTTTAGAGCATTGGAATGCCCTGTATTGGCAGGCTTATCAAGAAAATCAATGCTAAATAAACTGTTAAACATTAAACCGGAAAATGCACTAAATGGTACAACGGTTTTAAATACAGTCGCTTTATTGAACGGTGCCGACATTATTAGAACACACGACGTAAAAGAAGCCTCCGAAGTAATTAAAATTATTACCTACATGCAATCAGTATAACCTCTATTATTCAAAATTCAAATAGAAAATTTAACATAGACCGTAGAAATAAATTATTTTCTCTTTTTTTTCGCATTTTTATCATTTTTATTTCACAAGATTCCTTAAATTTGCATTTGGTAATAATATATTATATGAAAAAAATATTTTTTTCCATAGCATTCTTTTTAATCGGTATAATGGTTTACTCGCAAGAGCATAAAAGCATTCATCAACAACAACAGGAGTATTACAGTCAATTTAATGCACAAACCCCTGATGAGTGGGCTGCTATTAGAGGCGAATGTAAACCTAATAACCGTAAGTCCGAAAAATCGTGTACGCTAAATAAAATTGTTTTTGGATGGCATCCTTATTGGAGCAATGGATTGGAAGCCAATTACGATTGGTCGCTCCTTACCGATTTATCCTATTTTTGTTATGCCGTTGACCCCTCAACAGGAAATGCAACAACTACTAACAGTTGGTCAACGGCAAATGCAGTTACGCAGGCTTTGGCTCATGGTGTGAGGGTTAACCTGTGCGTTACGCTTTTTTCAAATCATGCTACATTTTTTGGAAGCAGTTCGGCACAACAAACGCTTATTACCAATCTGATTAATCTGGTTAGTGCCCGTGGTGCCAACGGTGTAAATATTGATTTTGAAGCCGTACCTTCATCGCAAGCGACCAATTTTACCAATTTTTTAGTAAATCTTTGTACACAGTTTCATTCACAAATGCCCGGTTCGCAAGTAAGCATTGCGTTATATTCCGTTGATTGGAGTTCAGTTTTTGATATCGCCACGTTAAAAGATTATATAGATTTATTTGTCATCATGGGTTATGATTACTATTATAGTGGTAGTTCAACGGCAGGACCTTCGTCACCTTTATACAGTTTAACCAGTTCTTATGATTATAATGTATCCAAATCTATTACCTATTATTTAAGTGCGGGTGTACCTCCTCAGAAATTGATTTTGGGATTACCTTATTATGGTGAAGAGTGGGCTACTTCGTCCAGCAGTGTTCCATCAAGTACTACCGCCACAGGTTCTTCAAAAATTTATAATACAGTTAGAAATAACGCTTCGGGATATTATTCATCCGCAAATTTTCATTTTAACACTAACAGTTATGTGCCATATTTTGCATACAACAATGGTTCTTCGTGGTATCAATGTTGGATAGACAATGCATACAGTCTTGGTAAAAAAATGGAATTGGTTTGGAAACGAGGTATAGGTGGCATTGGTATATGGGCATTGGGCTACGATGATGGATATCCCGATTTATGGAATAAAATCAATGAAAAATTAACTACATGTTTTACGAATGCCTGTCAGGATACTATTTACGATATGGGTGGACCCGCAGGAAACTATTACAACAAGGAAAATTATTCCTATACCATTCAGCCTATTGGTGCGTCTTCTGTAACCTTAAATTTTCAATCGTTTAATGTAGAAGCCAATTACGATTCATTATGGTTGTATGATGGACCCAGTACAGCCTCTCCCTTAATTGGTGCTTATACGGGAACAAATGGACCGGGAAGCATTACTTCCACACAGCCTGCCATGACACTTCGGTTTAAAAGTGATAACGCAACCGTGAGTTCTGGTTTTACAGCATACTGGCAATGCAATATAGATAATATTGCTCCAACAACTGCTATAAGCACATTGGGTACATGGAAAACACAGGACTTCACAGCAAACTTTACCGATAATGACAATATTGCCCTTGATAAATGTTTTTATCAGGTACTTGATTTTAATGGACAATACTGGGGTGCTAATTCTGATTGCGGTTTCTTTGGTGATAATTTTGACACGTTAAATTCATATTGGCATACTTATTCGGGTACATGGGCTGTAACCAATGGTGAACTGATTCAGTCTGATGAAAGTGTTAATAATACCAATATTTACACTGCTGTTAATCAAAATTTATCCAATCGTTATCTTTATCACTTTTTGGCAAAGGCAGGTGGGAGTAGTACCAATAAGCGTTTTGGCTTTCATTTTTTCTGTGATTCTGCCAATTTTGCCAATCGACATAATTCTTATTTTATTTGGTTCAGAATGGAAGACCAGCAATTGCAGTTTTATAAGGTTATAAACGATACCTTTGTTTTGAAAAATACCGTTTATAATATTACAACCAATGCAAACCAAACGTATGATTTTAAAATAACCTACGACCGCATTTCAGGAAAAATAGCCCTATGGCGCGATAATGTTTATTTAGGTTCATGGATAGATACTATTCCTTATTCCACCAATGGAAATTATATTAGTTTTAGAAGCGGCAATTGTACACTGAATGTTACCGAACTGAAAGTTTATCGTTCACGCTACCCAAGTGTAACCATTACCATGGGCGATAGCACCAAATTTATTCGCTATCAAAACTCAAATCCTTCCACTCCTTCGGCAAGAATAAAATCTATCGTTGTGGATGTAAACAATAATTTTTCTTCTATTGAATATGAAAATGAAAATGTGGACTGGACGCCGCCTATTTATACGGGGAGCATCGCTGACGGATTATCTACCGATGTAGATACTATTACATCCTTAACTTCTATAACCGCCAATTGGCAATCTTTTGATGATGTAAATTCAGGAATAGCCGAATACTGGTATTCTGTTGGGACACAGGCAGGTGACAGCAATACGGTAACATGGACGGACAACGGTTTAAATACATATTTTACTGCCAGTGCTCTTTTGCAGGCAGGAGTAAAGTATTATGTAAATATTAAGGCGAAAAACAATGCCGGTTTATGGTCAACCATTCAGAGTTCAGATGGTGCTATTGTATTGCCCAATGGGAATTTACCTTATGCATTGTTTAGTGTAAGCGACAGTATCATTTGTTCAGGAGACAATATTCAATTCCATAATTATAGTCTTCTTGCTGATTCTGTATTATGGCTTTTTACCGGTGCCACTCCTTCGCAATCATCAAATCCAAACCCAACCGTTATATATAACAGTGCAGGAACCTATGATGTAACCCTTGTTGCATACAATGCAAATGGTACGGATACTCTGGTAAAACATAATTATATAACCGTATATGCTGCACCAGCGATAAATGTACAATATCATATTATTTCATCACAGGCACCCTATTATGTAGTATTTGACAATCAATCCCAAAATATGGATAGCGTATTATGGAATTTTGGCGATGGGCAAACGAGCACCGACGTTTCACCTTATCATTTGTATGCACAAAACGGCACTTATATTGTTACCATGCAGGCATATAATGCTCATTGTACTTCCGTTTACATTGATACCATTAATCTCAATACATACGTTTATCCAGAAATAAATGATATGTCTATTTCCGTATTTCCCAATCCTGCAAAAGATAAGATTACGCTTATATCAACCGATGAGAAAATAATGGAGGTAGAAATACAAACAATCACCGGTGATTGTTTGATAAATACTCGTGTAAATTCCAACAAAACCGAAATATCATTGAAAAATATGAACAGGGGGACATACTTGCTTCATATCAAAACAAAATCGAAACAATGGATAAATTTCAAAATTGTTAAACAATAAGAATGACAAGAAAAGTAGCCATCGGACTATGTTTGTTAATAATGTCAACGTGTTTGTTTTCACAAAAAAGAAATATAACCATTGCCCCATTAGGATTAATCAACAAAGTACGCATCAAATATGAAAATCAACTGAAATGGAAAGATATTTCGGTCGGTCTGTATGGAAATGTATATTATTCCTATTTCAAAGGAGTGCGACTTGACCCGTTTATCCGGTTTTATTTTTTTTCGGAAGAAACAAAAGGGCTGTATTTACAACTCAAACCTTTTTTTGGCTTTTTTCAAAACAAGTTGGAATATAAAAATTATGGTAATGTGGATACCTTATCGTTCACCAAGTTTACGTCCTATACCACGTATGGCATGGGACCTGCGGTAGGATATCAATGGTTTTTCAATGGCAATCTGCTTCTGGATATTTTTGTAGGATTTAATTACGACAAAATGGTAGCACCTTTTACTATTCTTAAAGATAATTTACAGTACGACTTATTTGATGATGCAGAGTGGTATATTACAGGACCCGGAAGTATTTTCCATTTTCACGTTGGATTGGGTTACAAGTTTTGATTAACAACTTCCGAATTCTCCGCTGACACTTATCCCAACTGGCTAACAGATTAAACAATACGCTTCGTTTTTGTTTTAAAACTGTTAGTCTGTCGGCATCTCGTCATTGCTGACGAGACAAAATTCATTTCATTCTTTTGTTAGCGGTTTGGTATTATATAAAGAAGTGGCTGCATGGTGAGATTGCTTCGCTACGCTCGCAATGACGGGGTGAATAATTACAAAAATTGTTAATAGTTAATAATTTAATTACTGACTTTGCAATACTTTAAATTCCACACGACGATTTTGCTGGCGTCCTTCTTCAGTATCGTTGGTAGCGATAGGTTGCAAATAAGCAAATCCCTTATATTCAAGACGGTCTGTGGCAATACCTTTAGATATTAAATAATCTACTACGGCTTTGGCGCGTGCTTCGGAAAGTTTCTGATTGAATTGCAACGATGATTTATTGTCGGTATGTCCGCTAATTTCAATTCGCAATTTCGGAAAATCGGTAAGCAGTTTTACAAGTCTGTCCAATTCTGCATACGATTCGGGACGTAAGATAGATTTTCCAAAGTCAAAGAAAATATTTCTCAATATAACTTTTTGCCCTACAGCCAATTTATTCAGTAAAATATCTTTAATTATTTCTTGATATCCAGTAGCAGCGGGTATATCAAAGTTTTCGGAGTGGAACAGATAACCTTCTGCCTTAACCGCAATACCGTAATTTACGCCCGAGGGCAATGATACTAAATATTTCCCTGTGCTGCTGTTGGATGAACTGACTGAAACAACTTCATTTTTAGTATTGTCAACAATTTCTATTTGTGCTTCCACTGGATTATTAGTTAAGGCATCCTTAATAGTTCCTTTTAGAATAGTGAGTCGCATGGTTTTAATTTCAACTTTTTCGGCAACAACGCTTTCGCCCACTGGGGCTACGTTGGCAAGCAAATTATCTTCGTTATGTAAAATAGGTGATTTTTCCGGACCCCTGAATGTAATCCGATACAAATCATAATCGCCATATCCATTGTCATTGGATGAACTGTAATAGCCATGCTTTCCGCTGGCACTCATCACAAAAAACAGGTCATCGTCGGGAGTATTAACGGGGTAGCCCAGATTTTCGGGAGTGGACCAACTGCCATCATCCTGAAGGGTAGATTTAAACACATCAAAACCACCCATGGTATTATGTCCACGTGAACTGAAATATAGAGTACGTCCATCGGGATGCATAAACACACCTTCCTCATCGTATTCGGTATTGATGACGCTTCCTAAATTTCTTGGTTCACCCCAGCGTTCTTTTTCTCCATCCCAGCGTGATACCCAGATATCGTGTCCACCAAATCCGCCTGCACGGTCACTTACAAAATACATGGTTTTTCCGTCAAATGAAAACGATGCGGACGTTTCGTGAAATTCCGTATTAATATATTTTTTTAGTGGTCCATCATCGGGGGCAGTCCATTCAGAGCCTTTTAATTTGGAAACATAAATATCTCCATTGTTTATTTTGCCATTAAAAGTAAACAACTGTTGTCCATCGGGAGAAAGTCCAACGGTAGCATCGTTGTTTTTTGTATTCAAAGGCTTTTCAACATTCTTAGCCTGCGACCATCCATTTCCGTCATTATAGGAAATATAGATATCTTCAAAAAACAGATTGTCTTCAGGGTCTGAGCCTCCACCATACGTATCGGGTCTGCGTGAAGTAAACAGCAGCATCGATTCATCGGCAGAAATTAACGGACTATATTCGGGATATATCGTATTTACATTAGGACCAAGATTATCTATATAAACACGAATGGGATTTTTAATCAATTCCTTTCCGTCGTTGCATTCTTCAATTCGCTTTTCAATCTCTCTGCGTTTTGTTTGCAAATCCGAAGGGCTTAACATATTTTTATATTTGTTATATGTCTCTATAGCCTTGTCAAAATCCGCATTCAAATGATAGCCGGTAGCAAGCAACCAAACAATATCGGGCTGAATGGAAGGATTAAGACTGTATGCTTTTTTAAAATAGGTAAGGCATTTAACTTTTTGAATAGAATGAAGATAACAGTTGCCTATTTTGTAATTGAGCATAGCATTGTTGGGAACATATTGATATACTTTTAAGTAGAAATCAAGTGCCTGTTTATATCCCCCTCTTCCCAATAAATAAAATTCTTCTGCTTTGGAAAGATAATCTTTGGCTATTTTAAAATCATCTTTATTAGAAAAATCATCTTTCTTGATTGTTACTTCTTGCGAAAGCAATACATTTGATAATAACATTGCCACACCAAGTAAAAATATAAAATGTAATTTTTTCATACTCATGTTCTCCCTTATTTACAGTCAGACAAAAATGATTCTGTTGATTTTACACCCAATTCTTTGGCTTTTTCCCAATCTTTGCATGCTTCTTTGAGCATTCGCAACTCCTCATACGCTATTCCTCTATTGGCATACGCATATCCGTAGTTTGGGCTTTGCTGAATGATTTTAGTAAAATCATCTACGGCACCTTTGTAGTCTTTAAGTTTAATTTTGGTTGATGCCAGATTGTTCAAAGCAGGTTGATAATCGGATTTAATGCTTAATGCTTTGTTAAAATCGTCGGCAGCGCCTTTGTAATCTTTCTTTTCAAATTTGGCACTTCCACGATTGTTGTAGGTAATAAAATTTTTAGCATTTACTTTTATGGCTTGTGTATAGGCATCAATGGCTTCATCGTATTTTTCCTTTTTTCTTAAAACGCTGCCTAAATTATTGTATGCATAATCCATCGAAGGTTCCAGGGCAACTGCTTTCTGATAATCGGCAATGGCTTCATCGTATTTTTCGAGTTTTCGGTAGGTACTTCCTCTATCGTTATAAGCCACCGCATATTTTGAATCGAGTTGAATGGCCGATGTAAAATCTTCCAGTGCACTGGCATAATCATCACGTTTAAATTGTATTTGCCCTCTGAAATAATAAGGACGTGCGTCTTTTATGCCTTTCTGAATGGCTTTGGAAAAATCACTGAAGGCAATGTCTTCATTATTTAATAATTGATTGGCACGACCTTTTAAATAATAGGCTTGCACTTCGTTGCTGTCCAATTCTATTACTTTTTGAAAATCGTTAGCAGCAAACTGATATTGTTGCGTCTCAAAATATACATTTCCACGATTAAAATACGCTTTGGTAAATTCTGGTTTGAATTTTATGGCATCGGTGAAGTTTTGAATAGCCTCTGGATAAACTTTGTTGGTAAAATTTTCAATTCCTTTGTTGTATGCCAGTTCGGCATCCTGATTTCCTAAAACAACAAGGGTAGAATCCTTTTCCACCTGGCCATGTGAATAAACCCAACATACACAGGCTACACATAAATAAAATAACTTCTTCATATACCTTATTTTTTTGACGGCAATTTATATATTTTTTTTCAATACCATAAGAATATTTTTTAGAAAAAAATTAAAATTGACGTTAAATATTTTATAATACTCATATTATCAATGTGATATAAAATTTAAAAAGCGTTAAAAAAAATGAAATTCAGCCTTCGTCTATCATTATACTTTAATAAATATTTTCGTACTTTTAAAACCGATTTAAACAAAGAAATGAAATCAAACGCAATATTTATTATTATACTCATTACAAGTATTTTATCATTTCTTTTAAACATAGTAACGTTGCTTGTAACAGAACTTTCGATAACGGTTTCGTATGTGTCTTTACTATTTATACTGATAACTATTTTGGGATTAATTGCAGTAACAGTAAAATATAAACGTAATAACCATGAAAGCAAGATGCTGGAACAAAAATATAAGGAAATCGAGACAGCCTATCAGCAACAAAGCATTCATATACGAACTCAACAGGAAGAAATTAATAAGCATGTAAGCAATCTTAATGAAAAGCGTGTTATCATTGAAGCACAGAAAAAGGAACTTGAAGACAGTATTACGTATGCCTTTCGCATTCAGCAAGCCATATTACCGCCACAATATTACATAGATAAATTGATATCGTCCTATTTTATTCTGTATTTGCCCAAATCTATTGTCAGTGGCGATTTTTATTTTATTGAGCAGGAAAAGGAATATATTATTGTTGCTGCTGTTGACTGCACGGGACACGGAGTTCCCGGTGCCATGATGTCGGTTATTGGATATGACTTGTTAAATCAGGCTGTCAAAATCAATCATATTACTAAGCCTTCTAAAATATTGACTTTTATTGATGAAGGTGTAACTAATTTTCTTCGTCAAATTAATGATGAAAGTGGAGTACACGACGGTATGGATATTTCCATCATCAGTATTCACAAACAACTGAAAGTAGTGGAATATGCGGGAGCATATCACGAAATATACTATACCCACAAAGGGAATATTTTTGAAATAAAAGGCGACAAATTTCCTATTGGGATGAACGTTGATGGAGTAGCAGATATTTATAAAAACAATGGCGTACCGGTAATTCCCGGTGATATGATTTATTTATTCAGCGATGGTTTTGCCGACCAGTTTGGTGGACCCAACAATAAGAAATTCAAATATCAGGCATTGAAAAATCTGTTGCTTGAAGTTTCCTCGTTAGAGCCTCTTGAGCAAAAAAGTAGGATTGCACAAAAATTCAACGATTGGAAAAAAACAAACGAACAGGTGGACGATGTGCTGATTATTGGTGTAAAAATTTAATTTGATTATTTATACTTGAGAATTTAATTTTTGGTCAGAATAATGCAGTATTATTATTTTTCAATCATATCAGCCATGCAGGTTTGCTTTTTGTGCATACACTTCCTTGCCATAAAATATTTTTGCTCTTTTATTGAACAATGCTGTATCATCGGTAGTAAAAAAAGCAGTCGCACCATTTTTTTGACAGCGTGTTTCCATTTCAGGATGACGCAATAAATAATCCTGCAAACTGAGAGCAACAATGTTGTCTTGCGAAATGAGAGCAATATTTTCAGGTGTATATTTTCTAATGGAATCGTAGATTAAAGGATAATGAGTACAACCCAGAACAATGGTATCAATGGATTCGTCTTGCTGAAGCAATGATTGAATATCCTGTTGAATAAAATAGTCGGCGCCGGGCGTATTAAAAGATTCATGCTCTACAATAGGAACCCACAATGGGCATGCTTGTTGAAAAACGTGAAGTGCAGGAAACAATTTGTGTATTTCCAGCGGATATGATTCCGATGTAATGGTACCAATAGTTCCTAAAATACCAACATGGTTAGTATGTGTAAACTGGCTAACGGCTTCAACAGTAGGTCTAATAACACCAAGCACTCTACGCGAAGCATCCATGTTGGGCAAATACCGCTGTTGTATAGTTCGTAACGCTTTTGCTGATGCCGTATTGCATGCAAATATTACTAAGGGGCATTGCTGTTTGAAAAACCATTTTACAGATTCCAGCGAATATTCAAGAATAACATCAAAGGAGCGACTGCCATAAGGAGCACGAGCATTATCGCCCAAATAAAAATAATCGTATTGTGGCAAATGTTGTTTTATGGATTTCAAAACGGTTAATCCTCCATAACCCGAATCAAAAATTCCTATAGGTCCTGAAGTATTATTCATTTATACAACTCTTCATCTTTATTGATTATGGATGAAACACTACTTGTTTGGGTATTACAAAATCAACATGGCATCACCATAAGTGCCAAAATGATATTTTTCCTTGACAGCCAGTTTATATATTTCCATCAGTTTTTCATATCCACAAAAAGCAGCAACCGTCATCATGGGCAATGACATGGGTAGTTGAAAATTGGTAATCATACTGGAAGGAAGGCTAAACAAATGAGGTGGGTAAATAAATTTATTGGTCCATCCTTCAAACGGTTTTAAAAATCCTTCGGTAGATATGGAACTTTCGAGTGTTCTTATCACAGTAGTTCCTACAGCACATATATTGTTTTTACTTGCTTTTGCCTTGTTGATAATTTCGCATACTTCGGGTGTTATCTTAATTTCTTCCGAATCGACTTTATGTTTGGTTAAATCTTCTACATCAATCTGTCTAAAATTACCCACCCCCAAATGCAATGTAATATAGGCAAGTTTTATTCCCTTTATTTCAAGGCGTTTCAAAAGATGTTTACTGAAATGCAAGCCAGCGGTTGGTGCTGCTACGGCGCCTTCTTCTTTGGCGTAAATAGTTTGATATCGCTCGGAATCTGTACTCTCAACATCGCGTTTAATAAAACGTGGTAAGGGAGTTTCGCCAAGCGAATACAATGTTTTTTTAAATTTGTTATAATCGCCATCGTATAGGAATCGTAATGTTCTGCCACGTGAAGTTGTATTATCAATTACTTCTGCCATGAGTTGTTCGTCATCACCAAAATAAAGTTTATTGCCGATGCGGATTTTTCGAGCAGGTTCGACCATTACATCCCATAAATGTTGTTCACGGTTTAGTTCTCGCAATAAAAAAACTTCAATGCGTGCACCCGTTTTTTCTTTGGTTCCATATAAACGGGCTGGAAAAACTTTAGTGTTATTAAATACAAAAACATCATTCTCGTCAAAATAATCAATAATGTTATTGAATTGACGATGTTCAATTTTTTCGGTAGCCCGATTAAAAACCAATAAACGACACTCATCCCTATTTTCGGAAGGGTATAATGCAATTAATTCTTCGGGAAGTTTAAATTTGAATTGTGATAATTTCATAACTATGTTTTTTTGTGAAACTTCATACGTTTATAATAGTTGTTGGTTACAAATTGTTTGCCATATTTTGATTTTTTAACATTTCTTCAAATTTTTCAAAACTGATGGTTTGTGTTAAGGAATATGGACCAATAGCGGTTCGCTGCAGTTTTGTCAGATAAGCACCACCGCTCAATTTTTCTCCGATATCTCGTACCAGTGCACGTATATAAGTTCCCTTACTGCATAAAATGCGAACGGTTATTTCGGGTGATTGAAATTGAACTAACTCCAATGAATATATATTGACAAAAACAGGAGTAAGATGGGGCGACATGCCTTGCCGTGCTATTTTATAGGCGCGTTCACCATTTTTCCATTTGGCAGAATAGGCTGGTGGTATCTGATATTGTTCGCCAATAAACAACGACAGCGTATTTAATATTTTGGTTTCAGTAATGGTTGAAGTATCATAGAATTGAACAATAGGCTTTTCCAAATCATAAGACAAGGTCGTTCCCGACAGGTTGATGGTAGCCAGATATTCTTTATCAAATGTAGAAAACGATTCAATATTTTTGGTTTCCTTTCCAATGCAAATAATCAGCAAACCGGTTGCCAGAGGGTCTAAGGTACCCGCATGCCCTATTTTTGGAATACTATGAAAACGATATTTAAAAATACTTTTTATTTTATTGATGACATCATACGATGTCCATGTATAAGGCTTGTCGAATAAAAAAATTCCACTGTTATCGTGCCATGTATTCATTACGAAATGTTCAAACTGTATCCTAATGAAAGTAAAACAATAATAAGTGCTCCTATGACGATGCGATAATAGCCAAACCATTTAAATCCGTATTTGGTAACAATGTAAATAAATGTTTTGATAGCAATAATAGCAATAATAAAGGCAATGATATTGCCCGCAGCAAGTTTCTGCAAGTTATCGGAAGTTAAAAGTGCAGGTGTATCTTTATACGTATCCCATAAACTTTTGGCAAAGGCACCGGCAAGGGTTGGTACAGCAAGAAAGAAAGAAAATTCGGCTGCTGTTTTTCTGTTCAGTTTTTGCTGCATACCACCAATAATAGTGGCAGCACTGCGACTAAAACCCGGCAAAATGATAGCGAGCAGTTGAAAAACACCAATCATAAATGATTTTTTATAATTTACATTATCAATATTATCTATTTGCGGATGCTGAAACCATTTATCTACAAAAATAAGCAATATGCCTCCCAAAAAAGTAATAATAGCAATAAACAAAGGATTTCCAAGAACAGTATCGATATGTTTTTTTAATAATACACCCACAATGGCTGCTGGAATAAAGGCAACCAAAAGTTTTAGATAGATATTGAGTTTTTTTACATCGAAAAACTTTTTCCAGTAAAGTAGAATGACAGAAATAATAGCACCAAACTGAATGGTTTCGATAAAAAGTTTAGTAAAGGCTTCATTTTCTATACCAAAGGCAGAAGCCGTAAAAACCATGTGCCCTGTGGACGAAACAGGCAAAAACTCCGTCAGCCCTTCAACAACAGCAATAACAATAACAGCAATCCACGACATGATGTTTTTTTACTTATCTTCCTTGGCAATGTATAGTACACCAAATATTTCAAGTCCAAATCCCAACAGAAGCAAAATAGTAGAAAGAGTCAGTCGGCGGAAACTGAAAAGTGTGTCGCCTGCAAAAACATTAGGGTCTGCGCTGCCTCCACCTGCCATACATATAAATCCAATAATGATAAGCAATAACCCAGCAATAATTATTAAATAATTAGTTTTTGGGAATACTGCAAATGGAAATGATTTTTCGTTTTTCATAAAATATATATTTATTAATTAATAATATAATTCGGAAGTTCGTGTTCGCAAATAACGATTTACAGCAAAAAAAGACGAAACAAAAGTAATAATTATTCCGGCTACAAATATGATTCCGTAAGTTACACTTAACATAGATATATCGGTTAAATCGACCATATCGCTTAATTCACGCTGTAAGAAAAATATTATTCCACTTACCAAACCAATGGCAATAAAAGCCGAAATTAATCCTTGATAAACAGCATTTCGAATAAAGGGGAATCGAATAAATTCTTTGGTGGCTCCTACCAATTGCATGGTTTTGATAAGAAATCGTTTGGAATAAATTAAAAGCCTGATGGTATTATTTATTAACGCTATGGCAACAACAAGTAGAAAAATACTGATGATTAGAACAAAAAAACTGATAGTATTGAGGTTTTTATAAATTACATACACCAAATCGCGTTGATAATACATTTCATCTACGATAGGAAAAGCACTTATTTCTTTCTCAATTTTTTTGATACTGTCGGGACGTGCATATTCGGCTTTATATTTAACTTCGATAGAAGGTGGCAAGGGATTTTCGGTAAGCAAATCTAAAAACGACTCACCCAAATCCTTTTTTAATTCCTGTGCTGCCATATCTTTGGTAATGTAATAGGTTGATTTTACATAGGGCAACGCATCCAGCATTTTTTGAAGTTTTAGTATATCGACCTCCTTAGCATTTTCTTTAATAAAAACACTGAAACTGATATTTTCCTTTACATATTTTTCAATTCGACTACTGCTTAAATATAATAATGTAATAATGCCTAACAAAAATAAAAGCAACGAAATACTGATGGTAGTAGTTATGTATGAATTGACGATACGAAACCAATGGTTGTTTTTCTTTTTTGAACGCATGATGATGTTTTAATCGTTGCAAACTTACAAGATTTTTTTTGAACACCAAAAAACAATTTTGATAATAGATGTTAATTCCAACTTATGCCAAACCGTTAACAAAAAAAATGAAATAAATTTTGTCCCATCAAACTAACCGTATTATTTTAATGAACTTGTTAGCAAGTCGGTATTATATAGCAAAATTAAAATATCAAAGTTAAAATTTAGAAAAGCCATGGGAGTACATTATTTCATTATTATCATCTCGTATTGTCATTCTCATGCTCGGCGAAGTCTTGTGTGCCGAATATTGAGTACAAGCAGACTTCGTCGTAATTTATTATTTCAAAAAATGGCATAACCTGTTGTCATCAATTTTGGTTTGCACAAATATACGATATTTTTTGCTTAGTTTGAAAACTAATTTTTATTCCGACGAAGTTAGCCACTACACTTGCCTGCACACAAAACTTCGTCGAGCACTCAATTTTTTATTTTTAAAGACTTCGGCGAGCAGAGAATGGAAAGATTTATATAAAGAAGTGGATGCATGGTGAGATTGCTTCGCTACGCTCGCAATGACGAGAGGGGGTGAATAGTTACATATTTTTTCTTCAGGAGTTTGGTTTTTTCTGAG
>Ga0302253_1000806_pt1 | contig 22413 bp, 22 predicted proteins | sample AAG_RA_Trp_MG_FD_193537 | JGI IMG/M metagenome (GOLD analysis project Ga0302253, IMG submission 193537) | Enriched activated sludge microbial communities from anaerobic digester in WTTP, New Holstein, Wisconsin, United States - AAG_RA_Trp | ecosystem: Engineered > Bioreactor > Anaerobic >...
CTATCATGCAAATAACCTCGTTGGTTTGGTTTTGATATGTGCCTTCACAATACATATCTATCTGAATCAACGAGGTTTCTCAACTGTTTTTGCCGAATATAACCTTGCCCGTCGCGGAGCTTGGGTGGAAAGTCCTCAATGAGCTTTACGAGGAAGCCAAGGCCGTCGGTCTCGACATTAAATGGCGGAAGCATTATCACCCGCGCATGATTAAGGACGTAAAGGGCTTCGTCGAGCATTTCTACAAGCGGGAAGATTGGAGCGTGTTCGACGACGCCATCAACGCGAAGGCGCGGGAATTGGGGCGTGATCTGACCATTGACGAGAAGGCATACGTCATCAATTCCATGATTCGGGGATTCAGCCAATCGCATATCAATCTCAGCCGGCCGGGCAATCTCAAGGAGCGCGGAATAGAGTTGGTGACGCCCGATCCTGTTTCAATCCACGCTCCCGCGTAGGGAGCGACGTCATTGTCAGATCGTAATGAAGACCGGAACCGCGTTTCAATCCACGCTCCCGCGTAGGGAGCGACGAAATGGACGCGATAACGGACGATTACTTTATCGCGTTTCAATCCACGCTCCCGCGTAGGGAGCGACGTGGTGGATTGACCAGGAACAGCAGGATGTGCTCGTTTCAATCCACGCTCCCGCGTAGGGAGCGACCTATGCATTGTGTCATTTACTGTGTCTCAGGCTGTGTTTCAATCCACGCTCCCGCGTAGGGAGCGACGAGAACCATCAACGGGAAGGCGTACAGAAACCTTGTTTCAATCCACGCTCCCGCGTAGGGAGCGACATAGGCTACAAGCTGGTTCCGGGAAGAGTCTCCCGTTTCAATCCACGCTCCCGCGTAGGGAGCGACAATGAACAACCAGTTTATCACCACGGGCAACACGATGTTTCAATCCACGCTCCCGCGTAGGGAGCGACGACGAAAGAATACAAAAAAGTCGGCATTACATGGGTTTCAATCCACGCTCCCGCGTAGGGAGCGACTCCTGAAATCGCTCGCGGTGTACTTCCGACCGCTCGTTTCAATCCACGCTCCCGCGTAGGGAGCGACACCATAGGATGCAATTACTTTTTAGTCCTGCCAGTGTTTCAATCCACGCTCCCGCGTAGGGAGCGACCACCTCATCCCTGTATCGTTTGGTTCTCTCATTGTTTCAATCCACGCTCCCGCGTAGGGAGCGACATTATACTCCTGAGGTATGCCTGGTTAATTTAACGTTTCAATCCACGCTCCCGCGTAGGGAGCGACAGAAGGCGACGATCGACAAGACCATCCGGATTACGTTTCAATCCACGCTCCCGCGTAGGGAGCGACCTGCTCTATAACCGCTTTGTCGAGTGGTACCACGAGTTTCAATCCACGCTCCCGCGTAGGGAGCGACTGTATTCCAGGTGATTGGAGGCAAATGAATAAAAGGTTTCAATCCACGCTCCCGCGTAGGGAGCGACCTGGTGGCGGTTTGCGTGTTCTGGCGGGGAACCTCAGGTTTCAATCCACGCTCCCGCGTAGGGAGCGACGGGGCGTCCATGTATGAAACAGGCGCCGGATACTTGTTTCAATCCACGCTCCCGCGTAGGGAGCGACAGGCGCTTTCCGACCTGTGCGTCAAACCCCTCCCGTTTCAATCCACGCTCCCGCGTAGGGAGCGACGAAGCCAAGGCGACGAGCGCCGCCGACGACGACCTGTTTCAATCCACGCTCCCGCGTAGGGAGCGACTTGCCTGATTCAATCCGAGCGGGACATCTACGAGCCGGTTTCAATCCACGCTCCCGCGTAGGGAGCGACTGTGACCGCAACACCGCCTTTGCCCTGTCCGCAAGTTTCAATCCACGCTCCCGCGTAGGGAGCGACAAATGAAATGAAGATTCATTTTGCGGAGTGTCGGTTTCAATCCACGCTCCCGCGTAGGGAGCGACACGGCATGAGGGCGTAGACGATAAATCCGATGCTGTTTCAATCCACGCTCCCGCGTAGGGAGCGACGTTGTGGATTTCGTCAAGAAAAAATGGCTCAAACCGTTTCAATCCACGCTCCCGCGTAGGGAGCGACGTTCCGAGTGGGGGCACCATCTTGTGCCGCCCCAGTTTCAATCCACGCTCCCGCGTAGGGAGCGACGCGTCCCACGCATTCCGCAGAAACGGATTCGGAGTTTCAATCCACGCTCCCGCGTAGGGAGCGACCCGCCTCTGCCCATCCTGCAAACCAAGCTCCAACGTTTCAATCCACGCTCCCGCGTAGGGAGCGACCTGTGCCTCTAGGAGTGCCAACTGCCCCGCGTCATCGTTTCAATCCACGCTCCCGCGTAGGGAGCGACAGATGCCCTCGTTGAGTTCGGCCTCACCGGGAAGTTTCAATCCACGCTCCCGCGTAGGGAGCGACGAGGACATCAAGACGCCCCTGGACGAGTACGCCGAGTTTCAATCCACGCTCCCGCGTAGGGAGCGACGGGACAAGGAGCCGGAGAAAGTTGATTTATCGATGTTTCAATCCACGCTCCCGCGTAGGGAGCGACGGGGACGGACACGATGGTTGACGAGTACGTCGGCCTCGTTTCAATCCACGCTCCCGCGTAGGGAGCGACTAACAGCATACTGCGATGAGCATAGACCCAAACCCGTTTCAATCCACGCTCCCGCGTAGGGAGCGACCAAAGCTCCTTGGATGGAATCCCATCGGATATGTTGTTTCAATCCACGCTCCCGCGTAGGGAGCGACCAGCATAGGTGTGATTTGCCTGTCGTGTATCTCGGTTTCAATCCACGCTCCCGCGTAGGGAGCGACGGGGCACCGGAGAAAGACCAGTTTCCCAGGAAAAGGTTTCAATCCACGCTCCCGCGTAGGGAGCGACAAATTCAACCTGATAAATGACCACTTCCAGAATCGGTTTCAATCCACGCTCCCGCGTAGGGAGCGACGTTTACCACCGGCCAGGAAGTGTCCCTGGGCGGGTTTCAATCCACGCTCCCGCGTAGGGAGCGACCGTATCCGCCCCTTACCGGCATGGTCGAATCTCTGGTTTCAATCCACGCTCCCGCGTAGGGAGCGACTGCCAGCGCTGGGAAACCCAGTTGTTCGCCGTGATGTTTCAATCCACGCTCCCGCGTAGGGAGCGACATAGCGCCAGTATAAAACGCCAATCGCAGTCAATGTTTCAATCCACGCTCCCGCGTAGGGAGCGACGACACGTGACTATACCACTGAGTCGTTTCAACTTGTGTTTCAATCCACGCTCCCGCGTAGGGAGCGACCAAAAACCCCATCGGTTGCGAAGACAGGGAAAAAGTTTCAATCCACGCTCCCGCGTAGGGAGCGACAAACCAAGCAAGTAAGAACCCTGCGTTCCAGGCCGTTTCAATCCACGCTCCCGCGTAGGGAGCGACGTAGAGGATGGGAAAAAATATTAAGGAAATGAAAGGTTTCAATCCACGCTCCCGCGTAGGGAGCGACCTACTAAGATCATCCTCAAGATCATCAAAATTACGTTTCAATCCACGCTCCCGCGTAGGGAGCGACTCAAAGGGGGTCTCTTAAGTAACCCCTTAACTAACGTTTCAATCCACGCTCCCGCGTAGGGAGCGACTAGAGATGCTAGTGTTGCAGCTAAGGGACTCTCTGTTTCAATCCACGCTCCCGCGTAGGGAGCGACTAGAGATGCTAGTGTTGCAGCTAAGGGACTCTCTGTTTCAATCCACGCTCCCGCGTAGGGAGCGACAGTGTCTTATGTAAGCTGGGTCAGCGTTTGGTGAGTTTCAATCCACGCTCCCGCGTAGGGAGCGACAGGCTTCAGCGGTTCAGGGGGAGGGGTAGGGGGAGGTTTCAATCCACGCTCCCGCGTAGGGAGCGACGATTTTCCATATGCTAACACTAAATTAGATAGGATAGTTTCAATCCACGCTCCCGCGTAGGGAGCGACGCCCTGTCCAAAGACGCGGGCACCACGACGGAGTTGTTTCAATCCACGCTCCCGCGTAGGGAGCGACCTCGGAAATGCGATCATGTCCACACCCTCCGGGAAGTTTCAATCCACGCTCCCGCGTAGGGAGCGACCTTGTTCTCATGATCAATGGCGTCCTTCACATCCAGTTTCAATCCACGCTCCCGCGTAGGGAGCGACTGCGGGGCCTTGCAGATGATGATCGTGCGCACCGATGTTTCAATCCACGCTCCCGCGTAGGGAGCGACATAATGAATGTCGAGAAATGCCCGCCGCAATCTCCGTTTCAATCCACGCTCCCGCGTAGGGAGCGACATAACCGGTGACGGCCATGCTGATTACGAAAACGGTTTCAATCCACGCTCCCGCGTAGGGAGCGACGCAAGGGGGCGGTCAAGCGCCGCCCCCACTTATAGTTTCAATCCACGCTCCCGCGTAGGGAGCGACTTTGAATTGATGGAGGAAGCCAATGGACGCTGATGTTTCAATCCACGCTCCCGCGTAGGGAGCGACCGCGCCTGCTGCCCACGGCCTTATGATACCACGGTGTTTCAATCCACGCTCCCGCGTAGGGAGCGACATTCGTTTATTTATGCATATGTTGCCCAAGGCGAGTTTCAATCCACGCTCCCGCGTAGGGAGCGACATCATATCGCGGGAAGCGTACAATAGCAGCATTGTTTCAATCCACGCTCCCGCGTAGGGAGCGACTTTGAATTGATGGAGGAAGCCAATGGACGCTGATGTTTCAATCCACGCTCCCGCGTAGGGAGCGACCGCGCCTGCTGCCCACGGCCTTATGATACCACGGTGTTTCAATCCACGCTCCCGCGTAGGGAGCGACCTACAAAAGCGACAAACAAAAAGTCACGTTCGATGTTTCAATCCACGCTCCCGCGTAGGGAGCGACGTCTGGCTCTTGGACTTGTCCCACGGGTGTCACAGTTTCAATCCACGCTCCCGCGTAGGGAGCGACCAACACTCTCTCGGACGATCTCGGATGGTTCCGGGTTTCAATCCACGCTCCCGCGTAGGGAGCGACCCGTCGCGGCTTGGTGCCCTATTCATGGAGATGGGTTTCAATCCACGCTCCCGCGTAGGGAGCGACAGATTACGATTCAGGGTGGAGTCGCTTCTCACATGGTTTCAATCCACGCTCCCGCGTAGGGAGCGACATGTTCGACCAACTCCCGACCGTCGCCATGCAGAGTTTCAATCCACGCTCCCGCGTAGGGAGCGACCTGTCAAGGCGGAGGAGGAGCGGAAGGCCGTCCTGTTTCAATCCACGCTCCCGCGTAGGGAGCGACAGTTCGCAAACCAGCCTGACGCGCTAGTGAAAATGTTTCAATCCACGCTCCCGCGTAGGGAGCGACGCTAATCTGCAAACAACAAAACAACAGGAGGTGAGTTTCAATCCACGCTCCCGCGTAGGGAGCGACGCCGGGCTTTCTTGAGCCCAGCCTTCTGCGCGGCCGTTTCAATCCACGCTCCCGCGTAGGGAGCGACGCATCACACGCCGATGGGGATCATGGCAGTGATGTTTCAATCCACGCTCCCGCGTAGGGAGCGACATGAAACAGCCACTATTGCTAATAATCTTAAGACGTTTCAATCCACGCTCCCGCGTAGGGAGCGACATATTTGCTTTCAACAGGATGGTCTGCCGACGCCGTTTCAATCCACGCTCCCGCGTAGGGAGCGACCATCGAGAGTCTGGAGACAAAAAAGCTGCGGGGCAGTTTCAATCCACGCTCCCGCGTAGGGAGCGACCCACCCCTTGCGTTGGGACGGGCTCAGCTTCCTGGTTTCAATCCACGCTCCCGCGTAGGGAGCGACACTAACCAGACTGTCAACAGCCATCAACCCGGCGCGTTTCAATCCACGCTCCCGCGTAGGGAGCGACCGTAGGGGATCTCTTTTTCCGCGCATGCCTCCTGTTTCAATCCACGCTCCCGCGTAGGGAGCGACCTTCCGATAGGAATTTGCCTATCCTGTCATCCTGATGTTTCAATCCACGCTCCCGCGTAGGGAGCGACCCACCCCTTGCGTTGGGACGGGCTCAGCTTCCTGGTTTCAATCCACGCTCCCGCGTAGGGAGCGACACTAACCAGACTGTCAACAGCCATCAACCCGGCGCGTTTCAATCCACGCTCCCGCGTAGGGAGCGACCGTAGGGGATCTCTTTTTCCGCGCATGCCTCCTGTTTCAATCCACGCTCCCGCGTAGGGAGCGACCTTCCGATAGGAATTTGCCTATCCTGTCATCCTGATGTTTCAATCCACGCTCCCGCGTAGGGAGCGACTTTATCCATCGTTCAGGGTCTTTCCATTCCGGACGTTTCAATCCACGCTCCCGCGTAGGGAGCGACGTTGTTCGATGACGCAGGGCAGTTGGCGCTCCTGGTTTCAATCCACGCTCCCGCGTAGGGAGCGACTGCAAACACCCGTACAATGCTGTCTGGATCAGGGGTTTCAATCCACGCTCCCGCGTAGGGAGCGACAGCATTGGTGTCCGGTGTGCGGGGGTAAAAAGGGGTTTCAATCCACGCTCCCGCGTAGGGAGCGACGATGGGGGTGTGTAAAACAGGCGTTCGGCGATGTGTTTCAATCCACGCTCCCGCGTAGGGAGCGACTTTGAGCGACCGGCGTACCGATTCCGGCACGTTGCGTTTCAATCCACGCTCCCGCGTAGGGAGCGACCCTTCATGCTCTCGGCGTAGAGCATGCGGCTTTTGTTTCAATCCACGCTCCCGCGTAGGGAGCGACCGCGGCTAATCAGCTCCCGCACGCGGGCAGCCGGTTTCAATCCACGCTCCCGCGTAGGGAGCGACTTGGTCGAACATGGCAAGAAGCTCCTTGACCCCGTGTTTCAATCCACGCTCCCGCGTAGGGAGCGACTTGAATTGATGGAGGAAGCCAATGGACGCTGATGTTTCAATCCACGCTCCCGCGTAGGGAGCGACGCCGACCATGAATAACGACACAAGAATCGAACTTGTTTCAATCCACGCTCCCGCGTAGGGAGCGACACCGAAGACATACACTATGATGATGCACACTTAGTTTCAATCCACGCTCCCGCGTAGGGAGCGACGTGGGGGCGTGTTGACGGATATTAGAGCACCACTGTTTCAATCCACGCTCCCGCGTAGGGAGCGACGACCGGGCGCACGACGGCGCAGCTCTCGGAAATAGTTTCAATCCACGCTCCCGCGTAGGGAGCGACCCAGAAAAGACATGGAGGCGGCGGCCAAGGACGAGTTTCAATCCACGCTCCCGCGTAGGGAGCGACATGTCGCGCCGATCAGGGAGGGGCCCGTCTACGAGTTTCAATCCACGCTCCCGCGTAGGGAGCGACGACGAGCGACGGAAACTCCAGGAGGCAATGGGCCAGTTTCAATCCACGCTCCCGCGTAGGGAGCGACCAATTCCAAGTATGTTGGTTTTGCCATTCACAAGTTTCAATCCACGCTCCCGCGTAGGGAGCGACCTTCTGTCGGCACCGTGCGCATGGCACCTGACAAGTTTCAATCCACGCTCCCGCGTAGGGAGCGACAGGAATCGAAGGAAAACAAAGCGGATTGTGGGGTGTTTCAATCCACGCTCCCGCGTAGGGAGCGACAAGGAAAAATTGTGAGTTGGAGGAGAAGCTAGATGTTTCAATCCACGCTCCCGCGTAGGGAGCGACCCGCCAGAAATCCGGAGATATGGCGTTTATGGCGGTTTCAATCCACGCTCCCGCGTAGGGAGCGACGGCGGAGAGCGATTATAAAATGTCGCGCGTTGCCGTTTCAATCCACGCTCCCGCGTAGGGAGCGACGAGAGCGTTGAAGGAGGTCGACCATGACCGATGCTGTTTCAATCCACGCTCCCGCGTAGGGAGCGACGGATAATTTGTGGGACATCGACATTTGCGTCGGGTTTCAATCCACGCTCCCGCGTAGGGAGCGACTTGTTCTGTGGGTTGGCCTTCTCTGCCTTGCAATGTTTCAATCCACGCTCCCGCGTAGGGAGCGACTTTTGACGTGCCGCCAGTCACGGAGATGCTTGCCGTTTCAATCCACGCTCCCGCGTAGGGAGCGACGCCCTGTTCACGGGTTCGTTTACCAGCCTTTCATGTTTCAATCCACGCTCCCGCGTAGGGAGCGACGCCCTGTTCACGGGTTCGTTTACCAGCCTTTCATGTTTCAATCCACGCTCCCGCGTAGGGAGCGACCCCGTCGGGCCTGGTCATGGGTCAATGCCTCCCCGTTTCAATCCACGCTCCCGCGTAGGGAGCGACAATGATGTATCGCTCCTGGACATCACGACGATCCGTTTCAATCCACGCTCCCGCGTAGGGAGCGACCCGGCTGAAAACAACAGAGGAGGGGCGAGATGCAGTTTCAATCCACGCTCCCGCGTAGGGAGCGACCGGAGCCGAGTACGATTTTGAACAGGTGGAGGACGGTTTCAATCCACGCTCCCGCGTAGGGAGCGACTTGCCCTGACCAATACACCGGCCATCAATAACCTGTTTCAATCCACGCTCCCGCGTAGGGAGCGACGGATCCGGTTGTCCAAACGCTACATCGGTATGTGGTTTCAATCCACGCTCCCGCGTAGGGAGCGACGAACCGGCCTGTCGTACTTCTCCGGCGTGGCATGTTTCAATCCACGCTCCCGCGTAGGGAGCGACTTGTTCATCATGACCTTTTTCGGCTTCGCGGCCAGTTTCAATCCACGCTCCCGCGTAGGGAGCGACGGATCCGGTTGTCCAAACGCTACATCGGTATGTGGTTTCAATCCACGCTCCCGCGTAGGGAGCGACGAACCGGCCTGTCGTACTTCTCCGGCGTGGCATGTTTCAATCCACGCTCCCGCGTAGGGAGCGACTTGTTCATCATGACCTTTTTCGGCTTCGCGGCCAGTTTCAATCCACGCTCCCGCGTAGGGAGCGACCGTTGAGATCGACCGCCTTTGCACGCCGACATCTGTTTCAATCCACGCTCCCGCGTAGGGAGCGACAGATGACTCCGGCGGCGTCGCTTCCCAGGGAGCGTTTCAATCCACGCTCCCGCGTAGGGAGCGACGCGCAAGCGCGGGTCTGTGCCATAGACCGCAACTGGTTTCAATCCACGCTCCCGCGTAGGGAGCGACGTTCGCGGAACTGGCCGACCATATCCGCTACGCCGTTTCAATCCACGCTCCCGCGTAGGGAGCGACACAGGAGCCTCGAGGAGTATATAAAGAGCGCTATGTTTCAATCCACGCTCCCGCGTAGGGAGCGACGACGGTTGGCTCCTGAGAAACTCACGTAAACTTGTTTCAATCCACGCTCCCGCGTAGGGAGCGACATGCCATCCAGCGGGTGACCAGCTCCATCGAGCCGTTGTTTCAATCCACGCTCCCGCGTAGGGAGCGACGGGATCAGCGCCAGGGGGCGCCCCTCGTCGTCCTTGTTTCAATCCACGCTCCCGCGTAGGGAGCGACTTGACCGGGTGTTGACCGGGTGTTGACCGAAAGTGTTTCAATCCACGCTCCCGCGTAGGGAGCGACCTTTGATTCCAGGATTTCGATCAGTGTGTTGTCGGTTTCAATCCACGCTCCCGCGTAGGGAGCGACGGCCGTCTGGGCTTCCATTTTCGCGTAGGCGACGGGTTTCAATCCACGCTCCCGCGTAGGGAGCGACGCCTGCAGCGGCTCTCCTGTTCGACCTGCGCCATGTTTCAATCCACGCTCCCGCGTAGGGAGCGACGAGAATGGCGGCCACTTCGGTATCGATATAACCGGTTTCAATCCACGCTCCCGCGTAGGGAGCGACAGGCCCACCGCCATCCCTTCGGGTTTCCCAACCGGTTTCAATCCACGCTCCCGCGTAGGGAGCGACATTTCGACCTTTGCGGTCGCGATATAAAGGGTCAGTTTCAATCCACGCTCCCGCGTAGGGAGCGACACCACTTTCTGCGCATCCACCCGGACCAGTGGGCAGTTTCAATCCACGCTCCCGCGTAGGGAGCGACGGAGTTTCCGTCGCTCGTCATCGGATAAAAAAACCGTTTCAATCCACGCTCCCGCGTAGGGAGCGACGCAAAGTTTCCAGAAGTAATTCCGTGGCATGACCGTTTCAATCCACGCTCCCGCGTAGGGAGCGACAATATGTTTGCCGAGTGGGATGTACCGATACTCAGGGTTTCAATCCACGCTCCCGCGTAGGGAGCGACATGATAATATGTCAACCACCCTTAATTAATAATGTTTCAATCCACGCTCCCGCGTAGGGAGCGACACTTCAGGGCGTCCGTTGTCCGTGTAGATGGATTTGTTTCAATCCACGCTCCCGCGTAGGGAGCGACCCGGTTATTGATCCTGCCGGCCACATACACTCTCGTTTCAATCCACGCTCCCGCGTAGGGAGCGACACTTCAGGGCGTCCGTTGTCCGTGTAGATGGATTTGTTTCAATCCACGCTCCCGCGTAGGGAGCGACCCGGTTATTGATCCTGCCGGCCACATACACTCTCGTTTCAATCCACGCTCCCGCGTAGGGAGCGACTGTTTCATCTCATTCTTTCCTTTCTTATCACCTGATGTTTCAATCCACGCTCCCGCGTAGGGAGCGACTTGTTCATCAACATCCAAAACATACGGATAATTCAGTTTCAATCCACGCTCCCGCGTAGGGAGCGACTTCTATTGGGTCTGGGTTTCTTCGCATTTTCCCGTTTCAATCCACGCTCCCGCGTAGGGAGCGACTTTAACATATATCCCATATCGGCCAACAGAGGCGTTTCAATCCACGCTCCCGCGTAGGGAGCGACATTTCCATTTTCCACCTTTCCGACCACGACGAATGTTTCAATCCACGCTCCCGCGTAGGGAGCGACGGCAGATTATGACGGTCATTTGACGGCAGAAGAGGGTTTCAATCCACGCTCCCGCGTAGGGAGCGACACGGCATAAGCAGACATACAAATCGAGAGGAGAAGTTTCAATCCACGCTCCCGCGTAGGGAGCGACCCCGTCACAGTCATTGAGTCCGACGGATGTTAAGTTTCAATCCACGCTCCCGCGTAGGGAGCGACTTTTCAGATTATCAGCCTGACCAGAGATTTTTTTGTTTCAATCCACGCTCCCGCGTAGGGAGCGACGTAAAAAACAGTCAAAAAGACCCCATATCTGATAGTTTCAATCCACGCTCCCGCGTAGGGAGCGACCAAAAAGCCCTTATCGCCCGGTCGGTGCGAACCTGTTTCAATCCACGCTCCCGCGTAGGGAGCGACATCTTTTTCGCTAGTTTTTTGTTCCCCATTCCGATGTTTCAATCCACGCTCCCGCGTAGGGAGCGACCCAAACAAAGTGAGTCAACGATGCACACCTTGATGTTTCAATCCACGCTCCCGCGTAGGGAGCGACCACCAGGGCAACAAATAGCCACGGGTGATACCCTAGTTTCAATCCACGCTCCCGCGTAGGGAGCGACCCTGAGTCCGGTCCTCCATGCCCGCATGGCCAAGGAGTTTCAATCCACGCTCCCGCGTAGGGAGCGACGAATTGCAAGGGATGTTCTGGTAAATGCTACGCGTTTCAATCCACGCTCCCGCGTAGGGAGCGACCCGGGAATGACTATGTTTCCCAGATTTTGGCGGAACAGTTTCAATCCACGCTCCCGCGTAGGGAGCGACCAACTCAATGTTTATGGCAGTGGTGATCGGACTTGTTTCAATCCACGCTCCCGCGTAGGGAGCGACATTAATTATCGCCGTTTCGATCTGAGCCGGTGTGTTTCAATCCACGCTCCCGCGTAGGGAGCGACGGAACCGTTGAGGACACTGTTGAAATTTATACAAGTTTCAATCCACGCTCCCGCGTAGGGAGCGACCGGGGGATCGAGGTGGAGACGGACGACCCGACGGGGTTTCAATCCACGCTCCCGCGTAGGGAGCGACTTACTTCTTATAACTTCTTATTTTTTCTCACAAAATTCCATAAAATCCGCGATCACCTATTTTTTCCCCGTTTCAATATTCAATTGTCAAAGATCCTTGATCAAAACAGACCTGAAATCGGCCTATTATCAGCGCCGCGAAGATCCTTGGGTTTTTATGATCCCTTGAGGTTCGCGCCGACCGTATCAAACAATCAACGGCCCTTCCTGATCGAGGGCCGGTTTCGCCCCCACATGCTCGACCCGGCGTTTCCAGTTGGCACCCAGAAAATAAAACCTCAGGCTATCGGACTTAGGATCGATTTCCTTGATCAGTTTCTGTCGGAATACTGCCCACTGCGCCGGATCGACAAGGCACTCGAACACGGAATACTGCACTCTCTGGCCGTAATTCTGACAGACTTTTGCCACACGGTGCAAACGGCGGGCACCACCCGCATCAGAGGTCGCTACATCATAACTGACCAAAACCAGCATGCGTCACCTCAGGTATTCTCTCTAAATTACCCTATTTCCAGATGAACGGCGGGTAACCGTCCAGATCGCCCCGGATATGACGCGCCAGCAGCAACGCCTGGATATGGAACAGCAAGCCGATGTCCACTTTTTCGTCGATGAAGGGATGGTAAATCTCCTCCTGCTTTCTCTCCTGGTACGCAATCAGAACCGTCTTGCGTGTTTCATCGTTCATCGTGACGCCCCCCGATTCGGTTTTCTGAAATCCCTTTCCCTGGACCCGCCGCAGATTAATCAGCGACAGGGTGAGGCGATCCGCCAAAAAGGGTCTGAACTCCTCCATGAGATCGAGAGCCAAACCGGGGCGGCCGGGACGATCCCGGTGCAGAAAACCCACTGCCGGGTCCAGCCCCACCCCTTCGAGGGCGGAGCGGATATCGTGGACGAGGAGGGTGTAGATAAAGGAAAGCAGGGCATTGACATTGTCCAGAGGCGGCCGGCGATTGCGTTCATCAAACGAAAACGACGCCTTCTGCGCCACAATCAAATGATCAAACACGTCAAAATAGGAATGGGCCGCGTCCCCCTCGTATCCCCGGACAATATCGAGCGGATGGCCGTCGGCAAGCAACTCAAGGTAATAGGCCAGACGCTTGATCGTCGTATCAAGCCGGCTCTGTTCCATCTTTTCCCCATGATCACGGAGGGCGCGTTGAAGGACGGTCCGGCAATTGGATATCTTGCCGATGACCATGGTCCGGGCGATATCCGCCGACCCCTTTTCGTCATCGGCCCGCCGGTACTGTTCACGCCGGAGGAGGACATTGCCCGATACGGGCCCCTGGACCCTGGCCAGGAAACGGCCCCGCTCGGACATAAAGCTCATACCGACACCGTTTTCGGCGCAAAACCCCATGAGGAAGGGACTGCAGGAAACATTGCCGAAACAGACGATGCCGCCGATGGTATGGACAGGCAGACGAAGACGGACTTCCCTGTCCACCTTAACGGCGATCGTTTCGCCCTCTTTGGCCAGATAGGCCCCCTGGGTGGTAACGAAAAGGGTGTTGAGGTGCTTCTTCACGATTCACCCAGCATTCTTGTCAAATAACGTTTCACGGATCGTTTTTTCTCCATTGTCCGGGGCAAACATTCCTCCACCAGGGAACAGCGGTCGCAGCGTTTTGCGTAAACCGGCTTCGGCGTCCTCCCCGATCGAATCAGTTCATGAGCGGCGGCAGCCGTCTGCTCCGTTTCCCGCCTGAGAACTTCGTCGAAAAGGACATCCAGGCGGCGCCGGGTCTTGCCGTAAAAAAGGGCGCCGGAGGAAACCGCCGTGTTAAGCATCTCTTCCAGGCAGATCGCCTGGGCGCAGAGCTGGATCTTATCCGACAGGTCCGCCTTCGGTTTCCCCCGTTTATATTCGACGGGAAAGGGCCGCCAGGTCCCATCCTCTTCCAGATGAAACTCGACGACATCCGCCTTGCCGATAAGGCCAAGGCGGAGGGAGCGCAGCGGCACGCCGTAGTCGATCCGCACCTTTCCCCGCACCACGCTGTCTTCCTCGTGAACCCGTTCGTGCATGATGCGGCCTTCGGCGGTCAGACGGTTTTCCGCCCAGACCTGCTCGACGTGGATCAGGGCACACTGGCGGGAGCAGAAAGCCATGTGCTGCAAGGCGGATAGCTGAATCAGGTCATCGGGATTGTACATATGACCTCATGCTGCCCGAATGCAGAGGAAAAACGAAATCATATTCCGGTATAATTTCATCGATAAACAACTGAATCCCCGTCATTCCACCAAAGAGGCCGTGTCATCCTGGGATTGCCTTGAGATCCATTTCCAGCATGTATCCTTTTCCTGGATGCCGGATCGATCCCGGCATGACAACATTAAGAATACCCATATACCGGTTTAACAAACCCTTCGTCATTTCGACCGCAAGGAGAAATCTTTAAGAAAAATCAGCAAAAACATATAGATTTCTCACTTTCGTTCGAAATGACATCTTTTTGAAAATGACGCAAATGTGCCGCTCAGTCTCGTTAAGACTTCAACCGCTTTTTGCGCTCCGGTTCGGTCAGGTAATTCTCAGAGGAAACAACCTTTTTCCCCGTTTTCTCCTCCAAATCCAACCGCGCCTTACCGGCGACCTCGCCACCTTTACGGGCGGCGGTTTTGCTCTCCGTGAAACCCCGGGCATCGTCGGCACATGTGATTTCCGTGGTCGCCGCCTCCCCCAGCATGGAGAAAATCAACTCCAGATCCGTCATATGATCCCGCAGGTTTTCCCGTTGCAAACCCTTGAGGGCTTTATGCTCGCCGGGGGTCACGCCGAAGGCCGCCGTGGCGATCTCAGCCGTCAGGATTGCATATTCCTTTTCCTGCTTTACGTCCCGCTTTTTCCATTCGTCCGTCAGTTCTTCCCGGACGGCAATCCCCCGCATCCGTTTTTCGATCCAGGCGTCTGAATACCCTTTCGCTCTGTAGATCGCCTTGGTGCGTTTTGTCGCCAACTCCGGATCTTCGATTTCCTGTACGCGTTCATAACCGACTTTGGCCAGCCAGCGTTTGAAAGGCTCCGCCTTGGGCGAAGGGATGGACTGGATGATGCGGAAGAGGCCCTCGGTGTTGGCACAGTTCATCCTCTGCGTACCACCTGACGTTTCTACCAAAAGGGTATGTACAATTTGTACCCACCCTTTCCCCAGTTCCGGATCACGCTGTTTCATTCGTTGAATGTACTGCTTTGGGTCCTTTGAATCGATCAGTGCCGACGCAACATCTTCGACAACAAACCACCACTCATTGTTATGAATGGTTTTCCGGATTTCCTTGCCCCTGAATACGGCGATGTTGGTTTGCATAGTCACTCCCCGCAACACGATTAAGCAAAGTCCTTAATTAAAAGACATTTTCTTCCGGCCATTCTTGCACAACAATACCTGAAGAAAGATTTTCTTTATCAACTACAATCGAGTAATCATTAACTTTCCGTGGAAGTTCTGTCTTTTTCGTCACAGACACACGTTTAAACAGTCGTCCTGATAGGTCATTTCCAAGATGATTTTCATGTTTGAATATAACCAGCTTTACCGGGTTCATCTCTCCTCTTGCAGCGGCGCGATCATTTTCAAAGGCATTGATCAGTGATTTCCACAAAAGTTTCAAATCTTCTTCGGAGAACTTTGTTTTCGTAGCATCAACCGCCGAAATGAATCCATGCATCCGATACAACGCATACGGGACCGTGGATTTTCGACCAAAGGTAGATGCAAATTCTCTTTTCTCTTGTTTTTTTGCATCTTCCTCTGTAGTTACGGCACAGCGCGTTATTGAGTGTTCGGCCTGGTATATACGATCCTCAGAGCGCGAGAATGTGAACTGCACAGGACCTCGAATAGTGCCAGCGCCTTTATCCCCGGTTGCCAGTACAGCCCCAAAGGTCCTGATGTCAAAATACTGTTCGCACAGACTGCCCTGTCGCTGCTGTATGCTGTCGCCAGAAGCCGCATCAATGATCTTGTTTAGGACTTGCTCTTGTCTGATAAAGATGTCGAAGGGAGCTTTCAGCTCCTTCTCCAGCATGACATAATTTCTTACCTTTCTTTTCATGCAAACATCCGTCACCAATCCGTGCTGATCCTCTGCATCGACTCGGGGCAAATTCACCTGATCGGGGTCACCGTTCGGATTTCCGTCTTTTACCTCAAATAGAAATACAAAATCATACCTGTTCTTAATTGGCTCACTCATGTGATTCCTCCTGTGTTTAGTCTTGGGTTGATGAGCTAAATTGTTTTTGCCGCTGGTGGTAATATCCAATGGCAAACTGACCTTGCTCCTCCAATGTGAAATTTGCTGGAAAGCGATCAATATCTATGCTCTTACATAGTTCCTGAAGTTCTTTATCCAGAGTCACTGCCAGTCCAGGTCTTTCATTTTTGACTTTCGTAAAATGCTTCGAGCTTAAATTGAACAAACGTCCGAACGCGGCGGCAGGCGAGGTCATGGCATAGGTAAAATATCTTTCTCTTATGCCCGCATTTCTATCTCCCAGTGCGGCATACTGAATGCTTTCAAGCTTTGCGAAAATCTGCCCACAGACATAGGCTACCGGTTTACGGCCATCTTCCATACTTTCTGTGATCATAAAACCACCTCCTTTGCTATTTCGATTTAAAATAAGCTTGATTAGAGCTGCCCTGTTAGCGGTAACGCCATACTTATCAAGCCGAGCCCGTTGAAGAGCCTTTGTTAGTATCCACAGTGGCAATAGGGAATTTTTTAGCGCCGCGTTCCACAGATACGCAGCCGTCCTTGCTAGCGAAGCATCGTCTTTGTCGTAGCTGCCATCGTTGTTATTCCTCTGGCAGCATCTGGCAAGATCATAGATACGAGCATAATGTGTCTTCATTTTTTTTAGGTCTCGGTCATATTCGGCAATTGCAATATCCTTGAACCACTGGGCTATTGATCCCTGAAAATCATGCAGGCTGGTCTCGATCCAATCACGAACCACTATGCGGGCCGCAGAACCGGATAACGTGAACGAATAGAACTGATCCGGTTCAATGTATTTGCTGTCTTTCTCTCTGCCCGACGTGACAGACTCAATAAGTTTGGCTACGTCGTCTGGATTAGGCGCTTCGAGTTGGTCTATTTCCGGCAATTCCTTGTTCTTCCGCGTCCAGAAAACCATAGCAGTGTCCGATCCGAAATTCTTTCTATTCGTATAGCGGAACACCTTCTTTTCTTTCCCTTTTTTGCTTTTAATGGGAACTTCATTTCCTGACGACAGAAGCCAATTCAAACCTTCTACATACGTTCTTGCGCAATTTGTACAAATTGACGAGTTGTCATTCCCCTTCAAAGAGTAGGATTCGAAGGCATTTTCATTGTATGAGACCAAGGCGCAACCACTTGATTGCCCATCGGGTACTTTCTTAATCATTCCGTGAGGAATATCCTCTACCGGATATTTGCTCTCTCCACAAAGTGCGCACTTTTTCTGTTTCACTGCCAATAATCCTGCCTGTAGAGCCTCGTACTGCCTTATTATCTGCCTTAAAATGGCTGGTTTTTCGTGAATGCGGCATCCTTCAGTTTGGATTCGAAACCCGATATTTCCTTTCCGGTTCCTATCATCGGGAATCGCCACCTCAAATTGAGACAAGGCCTTTTCTAACCCGTTGGTTTTGTTGTCCCCGTAAAAGGCAATTACGGGTGCCAATTCGGGTAAGCCGCGATATTCTTGCAATTTGCCAAGAAAGAGTTCGTGTTTCTTCTTGGACGCGTCTCCTCCATAACACAGGACTTCCTCGGCTTTATCAAGCAACAGCCTGGCTTTCCCTTTTTTTGCGGTGATAGCTTCGGCAATAGTATTTTTCTTTTCAATTAACCGAAAGTCTCGATAATTGCCGCCTTCATCAATTATCAGTTCAATAGACAATGGTTCCAGCTTCAAAGCATCATGAACCCACTCAGTATCTGCTTGCTGGCTTCGTAATGTCTTGCCCAATTCGCTTAATTCCTTGATCATAGGACAGCCTCCTCCAACCTATTGAACTCATAGATTGAGGCAGACACTTCGCTGTCAATTGGCGGCCGGAAATGGCTGGACTCCATCATTTTGTCATTCTCCTGGACTTCGCAGTTCAGGGCGCCATTGCGTATAGCCACATCATGAAAAAAAATGGGTTGGGCTTTCCCTTTGGCATCATAGAATATGTCAAACAGCATACTCCCAATTGGAATAGTTTCCGGGATGGGCATTTCATCTCCGTGCGGTTCCAGGAATTCAGCGGCAAATTCCCGCGTGCCAAGATAGGGTCTCCGCCAGCATTGGCCCTTCTTGACTCGGCGGATAAAAATCCCATCGTGATCGGCGTCAATGCCTCGTCTACCGATATATTTCTCTGGCTTGTTTCTGTCGTCATGCTCTGTTTGATAAAGAGATGCTTCAATGATATAGGCCACGTCACGCAACACCACGCTGTTCCGCTGAGCACGGTATTTTGGTTTGCCAGAGGTATCGACCTCATCCACAACAATCGGGGCTTTGCCCTGCTTCGAATTGATTTCATTACGTCTTATCGTAACAAATTTGAGGGGTTTCAAAACCAGTACACGCCGTACATACCATTGGAACTCGGGCTTCCATAGAATCGAATCGAGAACTCCTCTGGCCGCCGATGGGGTCATGCATGGATATGTCATGCGTTCGACCTTTAAATCCGGTCTTGTAAAACATGCATAATCCCCCACCACCTTTACTCGTATGATCCTTTCATCAAGCATGGACACCTCCTTTTACACAACCATCTTGTCTGCTTCCATGGGCTCAACTGAAATCCCTGTGTCGCTATCGTAGTTTCCGCACCACACCTTGAACCCCTGAGGCATTTGCCTGCACGTTTCTGCATTACCGAAAATGAAATACTCATAGACCTGAACCGTGTAGGCCTGCATTCTTCGGTAATCATCCTTCGATAAGAACTCCTTATACTCGATTGAATGAAACAACCGTCGGCTCTCGTCACTGAAATGGTAGATAAACAGGCCTTCCGTCTGATCGCTGATTACATGGTAGGTATCATTGACCACTTTAAAACTGAACTGGCCGGTAATCTCTCCACGAGCCTTATTGATGTTATATTTATCAGGATCCACGTAAAGTTGGACAACTTGAGAATAGTAATGATTGAACGATTGATGATGATGAAGTCGTTCTATATCCGCCTTGATCAATTCTTCCGCATAGCCTGCACAGGCAAAATACGTCTTGTCAGGCATAGCACCGTCAATCAGTTTGAAAAGAAACACCCTGCCGCCTGAACTGCCCAATCTGTTTTCTCGATTACAGCGCCCCGCTGCCTGAATGACTGCTTCAAGGGGAGCCATGGCGCGAAACACTACCGGAAAGTCAAAATCAACGCCCGCCTCAACCAGCTGGGTAGAAACGACCAGAATCTTTCTCTTTGCCGCCAAATCTGCCCGGATGCCCTCTATCACCTGTTTTCGATGAGATGGACACATCGCTGTCGAAAGATGATACTTCTTTTCCCAGTTGGCGCTGCTCCTCGTAGTTTTAAAAAATTCCAGGGTAGCTTTCTTTGTATTGAAAATAACAAGTGTTGCAGCATCTTCATGCACGACTGCCTCTAACAGCATGGCGAAATCGACCGGATTAAGATCATTCAGCAAATGATAAGTTACGCGTCTGGTTTCTTTGTATAGTTCAGCGGGATTTTCCACTAAGGGCTGGATCGCTTCGATACCGTTAAAGCCCTCTCTCCTTTCGAATGCTGGCTGTGTCGCGGTACAGAAGAGGAACGAGGTTCTCATCACAGATTGAACATCTTTGAGCATTTGAAGAGTAGGAAGAAGTATCTCTTTGGGAAGAGTTTGGACTTCATCAAAGATAACAACAGTTTCTGCAATATTATGAATTTTTCGGCACCGGGAAGGCCTGTTGCTAAAGAGCGATTCGAAAAACTGGACAGTCGTGGTTACGACAATTGGATAATCCCAGTTCTCACAGGCAAGCTTCTTTCTTTGCTCGATAAGAGAATAAGCATTTTCATTATCTTTGGTTTCGAAGGCATCTTCATTGAAGCTGGAATGGTGTTCGAGTACCCATTCAGGGCCGAATATGTCTTTCAGTGTCTGTGCTGTTTGATCAATAATATTCACAAAAGGAAGGACAATTATTATCCGCTTTAAGGCATTCTTTTTTGCGTGCTTCAAAGCCCATGCCATGGATGTAAGTGTCTTTCCCATACCGGTAGGAAGGGCCAATGAATAGAATCCGCATGGCAAGCCTGACTTCTTAAGCGCTTGCTCGCGTGCCTCATTCCTTAATCGGTTAAGCTTTCCCTTTTTCGGCTTCTTTGAAAATTCTGTGTCCAGCTTGGCTATCATCTCATCAACCGGCAAGGCCAGATTTGCACGAGCACGAAAAGTGTCCTTCTCAAAATGTTTTTCAGTAGAAAGCCAATCGCCGTCTGTTAGTGCGCTGAAAAGATACCTGATAAAGGTCTCCCGTTTCAGCGGATCGGCAAAACGCAAAGGCACGCTTTTCTTGGAAATAATCTCAGAAGCCCCGGTATCATCAAGGAAGGTATTGACCGCGCTTTCAAACCCACTGACTTCATCGCGCTTGAATGGCTCAGTATCGCTTTTCCATGCCGAAGCGTCAGGAATACCTTTGTGGTGGCCGTCGATGGCAATGGATGCCTCAATTAAACCTTCACGGCGCGCATAGCCTGAACCCCAGGAAGCATGGGGAACACTGCCCCGCCTTCCACCGGTTTCAAGATAACGTTGAAACTCAGGTTGATACTTTCCCAAGTCATGCAGCAAACCAGCCACATGGAAGATTGGCTTGAATGCATCTTGATCGGTAAACGAGGCTGCCAATTCAGCAGTTTCGGTGAGATGTTCGGACAAGCTGTGCTTGTCGTTGTCCTTATTCTCTGAATGAGCATAGTATTCCATTAATCACCCCCGCATTTCATAAATGTTCTTCTTTCGGCTGCCATTTCTCCAGCCCTTAGCCAGACAAGCCAATACCCGTAATGTGTTTTGCCTTTGGCAACATCCCCGAGTCCGATCATAATTATATGTTCTCGATATGGCTCCAAACTTTTCAAGCCGTAAGGGAATGTTGTTGACAAATCCCATCCCAAACTTCGCTTTCGAAATGAGAGCTTCGGGATAGCGCAGGTGTCAAAGACTCTGTCGGGGAGACAAATTATTATGTGCCGCAAACAATCATGGATTTCATCTCTCATATTGGAGACCATAAAATGGGTTATAGGACGCTGTCAATATAATTTTTCATATTATTGGTAAAAAACAATCCTCTTGACTATGGCATCAACAATAAGTAAATTATGCAAACGGCTCAGAAAGCTGTGGATTGAAACATATTTTTGGTAAAACGTGCAAGAAAGAGACATCGCAATCGCTGTGTCTCTTTCTTGACATATGATCACCCCTCTCGATTCAATATCGTCTTCTTATCGCCGGAAATATGGCAAAGAAACTGGGCTCCGGCTGTTGAATGATTGATTTTGCCTTTTTTCCCCGTTGGATCTTCGAACTCCTCGTCCTCATCCGGATCGGACTCGGGATCATCCTTCTTTATTGCATTCGTAATATACTTTGGGAATTCCGCACTGTATTTTCCAAAATCGTGAAGAAGCCCCAAAAGATCCCAGTAATGTCCCATTCCGATTTTCCCTGCGTTGTTTTTCGCAAGCTCAGAAACATTCCATAAGGTGTTCATGAACCGTTTGATCTTTGTGTGCCATATAATCAGTCATGAGTTGTGCTCCGTTTTTCAAGCCCCGCCGGCTTTATTGTTGATGTTTTCTCCCTCCGGGCCATGCCACAGACCGGCCGCGCCGAATCCTGCGGCGAAAGAACCGGCTAATCTCGCCGTCTCGGACAGATGATCTTCAAGACGATGCCATTCCTCGCGAGGCCTGAATTTCATGGAATGTGCGTATTTGAGATTATCCAAAATGCCACCTCAATGAATGTACCGGCTGGAAAATCTGACAGAGAAATTTACTTAACAATACCCGCAAGGTACATGAGATGCACAAATTGCCGTTCCAAACAAGCGCGAATTATCTGATATTTAACACGATTCTTCGGTGCCGGTGCTCCTCAGAACGACAAAAAAATGGTGCTTCTCGGAAGGGCAAAAGTGTCTTCCTTCAAGGCCGTTATGGATGGATTTAAGATTGGAAATTTCAAGATCATGATTCCCCCCGTTTGAAGTTGTTGTCTTGGGACAAGATAGGCCGATTATACACGCCTTGCTTCATATTGCAATACGCATAAGATTTTTGAAACGGCAGCGAAAGAGGGGGTGGGATGGCGATGGGTCGGGAAAAACTGTCGGTCAGGCGTCGAATTCTTAAAAGTGGACCCAAACGACGATGGGGATTTAGAGCTGAATTCTAAATCCCCATTATCACTAAGTAAAATTTCATAAAAATGGTGCCGAAGCCGGGACTTGAACCCGGACGGGCGTGGCCCACTACCCCCTCAAGATAGCGTGT
>Ga0302253_1000809_pt1 | contig 22342 bp, 19 predicted proteins | sample AAG_RA_Trp_MG_FD_193537 | JGI IMG/M metagenome (GOLD analysis project Ga0302253, IMG submission 193537) | Enriched activated sludge microbial communities from anaerobic digester in WTTP, New Holstein, Wisconsin, United States - AAG_RA_Trp | ecosystem: Engineered > Bioreactor > Anaerobic >...
ATGCCGCAGGGCAATCGTCAATTCGGACCCGATCTGACCGGTAGCTCCGGTGATGAGTATTCGTTTCATCGGCGATCAATCCCCAACCCGGCAAATTTCCGCATCCCAATATGATACGTTTCCCAATCGATGACTCTGCTAAGAATTTGGGATAATGTTAATTCAATTTAAAATGCAGGACAATACTGTTTCTTGCGTTCCTTGTGAATTGTCTCAAAAATGTTGACGAATGACCGAATAAAAGGGACATTCTCAGGTCTATTGTCGAAAGACGAGTCACTTCGGATTTTCCGGTCAATAACCATGGAAAAAACGTTTACATTCATTTAAACAATTCGTAACAATTCTGTAACAATTATTTTGTATAAATTTTCGATTTAAAAACAGGAGCACACAGATGAACCGAGTAAATCCACGGTTAGAATACGGACTGCAAGCACGCCAAGAAAAGGAAAGCCCCTTTCCCTTTATTTCCCGGGCCGGTGTCGCCGAATTTAACCTTCCGGGAGAATAAGGACCATTATGGATCAATCATTATTGGCGGTCATACTCCTTGTTGCTACGGCTTATGTATTCGATTTTATAAACGGATTTCACGATTCGGCCAACTCCATCGCGACCGTTGTGTCCACCCGGGTTCTGACGCCACGGCAGGCCGTTCTGTGGGCTGCATTTTTCAATTTTGTAGCTTTCTTTTTCGTCGGTGTTCAGGTGGCGAAAACGGTCGGTACCGGTATCATCAGTACGACCATCATTGACAACACCCTGATGTTTTCTGCCCTGGGAGGGGCCATTATCTGGAATCTGCTTACTTGGTGGTTCGGTTTGCCCAGCAGTTCATCCCATGCCCTCATCGGTGGGTTGATCGGTGCGGGGCTGGTCAAGGGCGGATTAAAAGTTCTGGTCTGGAAGGGAATTATCAAGACCGGCTGTTTTATCTTTTTGTCGCCGTTGATCGGGTTGGTCCTCGGGTTGATCTTTATGATCGTGACCTTGAATTTATCCCGATACACGACCGTGTCCAAGGCAGACCGTTATTTCCGCAGGTTCCAGCTTTTTTCCGCAGCCATTTTCAGTATCAGTCACGGTATGAACGATTCACAGAAAACCATGGGCATTATTGCCATCGTTCTGTTCAGCAGCGGCTATCTGGGGCAGACATTCTATGTTCCGATTTGGGTGGAAGTCAGCTGCTACACCGTGATTGCAATGGGAACCATGATGGGGGGCTGGCGCATCGTTAAGACAATGGGTACGAAAATCACAAAGTTACAGCCCATGGGAGGATTCTGTGCGGAAACGGCCGCCGCCTTTTCCATCATCGGAGCCTCCCTGGGGGGTATTCCCGTCAGCACGACCCATACCATCACCGGGGCCATCATGGGGGTCGGTGCCACAAAACGTCTGACTGCCGTCCGGTGGGGCCTGGCCGGCAATATTGTCTGGGCATGGATTATGACCATTCCCATATCCGCCCTCATTTCTGCTGCGATATTCTATCTTCTATCCCACCTGTGAAAGACTCATTTAAAGGGCTTCCCATGCCGATCTGCAGCAAATTCGGACTTTTCCTCTACAAAAATTTGATATAGAAAATCTACATGGAGTTGGAATGGCGGATCGCAAGAGATTGCCGTGCAATTTAATGAGCCAGGTCGCGGTCATCCGCCAAAGGCTTTCCCTGGTAAAAACTCGGTTGGTCCGGGGGATTGAATCCTGCCGGGTTTGTAAAATCAGCGCTTTGCTCCCGCTGATTGTAAAAAAAGGATGCCGGCTGCTGCGGTGCCTTTGCCGTGTCTTTCATGTTGCCGTCAATGGGAAAGACCATCGTTTTCCGGTATTTTGGAATTGTTAGAAAATAATTCCAGCAAGTACGGATAATTATTACACAGAATTCTGTCAACGGACTCATAAGAAACATGGAACGCAGGCTTGATCAGCCAGCCTTAAATGGAGGAGAAAAGGTGAGAAAACATGACTTTTCAGGAGTTGCAAAAATAGGGTGCAGGATTCTTTTACTTTGCTCATTCATCTTGCTTTGCGCGGCGCCCGGTTACGGACGCGAGTACCGTTTTTCGGATGCTCATCTTCATTATGTCAATTATGTTCTCCAATCCCAAGGATTCCAAAGTCTCTTCAGCGAGATGGATAAAAACAAAATCGAACGTGCCGTTGTTTTTGGCCTGGGATACGGAATTTCCTGGCCCGATATCCGGGCCTATCGTACTAAGTATTATACTGATCCACAGACAGGAACGGATTATACCCCCCCCGTTTATTTTACCAAGATGGGCGATTACCGATTGCTCATGGATTACGGCAAGCTGTCCTCCCAACGGAAAGCCATGATCTACCCTTTTCTGCAGGCCATCAACGTAAACGACAGGAACGAGATATACTATGTCCGGGAAATGTTTATCAATCATCCCGAACTTTGCGGGATCGGGGAGCTCATGATCCGCCAAGGGGCGCTGAATCAGGTGACGCCCCTGGTCCCGGAGGGCGACAGTGCGGCTCTGGACCCCATCCTGGATTTCGCTGCCGCCAATCGTCTGCCTGTCCTGCTGCATCAGAATCTTTCCGATGAGACATCGAATCGCCCCGAAGATCTGCGGGACCCGGTCTACCTGAAAGAAATCACGGACCTTTTGACGCGACATCCTGAAACAACCGTGATCTGGGCCCATGCGGGCATCAGCCGGAATCTTTACATCAGGGATTTCTTGACACTTCTCCAGCGCCTTCTGGTTGCCCACCCGAACCTTTATTTCGACCTTTCCTGGATTGTTTGGGAAAACTGCATCGAAAAGGACCTGAAAGGCTGGGCCGATCTGATTGTTCGTTACCCGGACCGTTTCATGCTCGGTTCCGATAAAATCGGGAGCTTTCAAGTCCGGTCGCCGGAGCCACTTCCCGAATCCTGGTCAAATATCCTTGCATCCCAGGCCAACAACACCGGTTTAGGTGATGTCATGAAAAGGTACACGCCTCTGTTGCAGGAAATCGATAAGCGGCAGGACGGGGAAGTGATTTCCGACATGATCTGTTACCGCAATATCAATTGGATTCTGAGCCGGATCAAATACGGCTGTAAAAGCGGAAAGCCTACCATGGATCCCTGGAAGGGCGCGGATCCATGGAAGGATCCACGCTATGCAAGACCGGTCATGACCGTTAAATTGAATCATGACAACCCTGTTCCGATCAGCCTGCACACGAACTACGAGAATCTGGCCGACGATATCCGCGAGAAGTACTATTGCTGGAATAAAAAACGTGACTATGCGGGAGTCGCGGAAGGAATTTATATTCCGAAAAGCGACAGAAAACAGGGGCTAGGGATATTCGCTTCCCCGGGATTTAAGAGTTACACGGGATTCATCGATGTTTCCAAAAACGAAGCCATTCCGGTCCAATCGGTTCTGTTTATCGACAACTGGGATGCGGCTTTCGGATATAAAAACGACGGGACAATTTTTTATCCCAATGGCAACTGGCCCCAGGTGCCGTGGTGGGAGGACAAGTCGAGTAAACACGGCAATATCGATAAAGTCATCGTTCCGGAGGGCAGACAGCTTATCCTGTATGCGGATGAATATTTCCGTGGAGAGGTGCTCCGGAGAATTCCGTCCACCAAGGGGAAACTTGAAAGTCTGGGTGATGTGGCCGACCGGGTGAAATCTTTTCAATTTATCCCGAATGACAGCAAGAAATAGCCGAATCCCTTGTTGATTGCAAATAGTTCGCTGATCCGGATATTTGCCCGAATCATGATATTGAGAATCGTCGCAGATATCCGAAAAGTCAAACGCCCCGGTAGCGGATGGCAAGCGCCGTGATGTCGTCCGACTGGGGTGCTTTTCCGGCGAAGTCCTGGACGTGACGGATCACTTCCCGGACCATCGTCTCCGGTTCCGTTTCCCCGAGGTTTTCCAAAAGCATCTGCAGGCTTCCATCGGAGAAAGACTGCTCCTCCGTGTCCATGGCTTCCGTAACGCCGTCCGTATAAAGGAACAGCGTATCGCCGGGATTCAGAAACATTGTCTCGGTCCGGTACGTGCTGTCTTCAAGAACGCCCAGGAGGAATCCCTCCGGCAGGGAAAGCCACCGGGGCTTGCCGCCGGCGCTTCTGATCAGCGGTGGATTGTGTCCGGCATTGGTGTAGCGCATTTCCCCGGTCCGCAAATTCAGCGTGGCGCAGAAATAAGTCAAGAACATCATGGCCTCGTTTTCCACGCACAATTCGCGGTTCACCTTCGCGAGCGCGTCCGAAAGATCCGTATCGATACGAACCGTGCCCTTCATGAGAATCCTGGAAACAGCCATGAACAGGGCCGCGGGAACACCCTTTCCGGAAACGTCGCCGATGGAAAAGAAAAGGGTTTCATCGTCCAGAAGAAAAAAATCGTAGAGATCGCCGCCGACCTCTCTTGCAGGGACAAGAGCGGCGAAGATGTCGAATTCTTTCTTACCGGGAAAAGGTGGAAAATGCTTCGGTAGAAAACTCATCTGAATGGTGCGGGCGATCATGAGTTCGCTTTCCATCCGTTCCTTGGCGGCGGTCGTTTCCTTGAGATTGACGATGTACTCCTTGAGGGCCAGTTGCATATTCTCGAAAGACGTCGTCAGATCACCGACCTCGTCGCGGGACCGCTCCCGGGGAATAGTTACATCAAGGTTTCCGTTGGCGATCTCCGCCGTCGTTTCCGCCAGTTTTCTCAGGGGACGCGTGATGTTCCTGGAGATGGACGTAACGACGAAAAACAGGAAGGCCAGACCGGCAATCCCGATCGCCAGCACGATCCGGTTGAGACGGTGAACATCTGCAAAAAGCTCGTCCTCGGGGATGACAACCCCGATGGACCAGCCCGCAGACGGCAGCGAGGCATAATACATCCAGGCCTTAACCCCCGGGAAATATTCGGGCAGGGAGACAAAGCCCTCCCCTCCGTGAATCATTTCCCGGCCGATATTCCGCAAGGTGATGTCCCCCGCTGTCTCGGCAACCGTAAAGATGCTATCCCGCATGATCAGGTCCTTGTCGGGATGGGTGACGAAGACGCCGTTGCCCGAAATCAGAAAAGCATATCCGTTCCGGTAGATCGTGACCCTGGAAAGGATTTCCTTCAGCCGGTTCAGCGACATGTCGGCCGTCACGACGCCGGCGAACTGCCGCACCCCCAGTACATTCCGGTAAAAGGGCACGGAAAAGGTGGACATGACCGTGTTGCCGCCGCCCTCATCGAAGTAAGGTTCACTCCAGACGGCACGGTCCAGTTCCTTCGGCAGGAGATACCAGTCCCACAGATGATACCGGTAATCCTTTCCTCCGAGGTAGGTCAATTTCAATCGATTCTTTAAACGGGAATAGTAAGGACAAAAATCCCGGGACCGGGGATCGTAGGTGTAAGGCTCATAAGCGACGGCAGAGCCGAAAATATCGGGATTAGAATTCACATTTTTTTCGATCTGCTTCATCAACCCGGCCTTGCTGTAATCGATATGTTCCAGGGAAGCGGCCATATATCGAGGGGCGCCTTCCACGCCGCGCAGAACGGTTTCGATGCGGTGAACCGTGGACAGGGTCAGATTCCGGGTGTTTTCTTCCACGTTTTTCATGACGAGGCGCCGCGTTTCAACGTAGTTGTAACCGAACGCCACGAGAAAGATTATTGTCGTGCTGGCAAGGATGAACAGGGACAGCTTGAAGGCAAGGCTCCGTTTTTTATTTTTTCCCGGTGCAGTGGACATGGAATTCACTCAAAGGGGGTATGCGCTTGATCAGGCCGCTTTCCTGGAGTTCCGCGGCAACCTTGGAATAGTCTGTTTCCGAAAGCGTCCCCATCGGACCATTCCTGTTCCCGGTGACGATGAGGTCCTTCATCCTTTCGAACATCCATTTCTGGTGGGCCCTGCTCGTGTTGATTTTCGCTGCGTTGACGTACTTCATCACGATATCCAGGGCTTCCTGCGGATGCGCAAAGGCATACCGCCAGCCCTCGAGGGAGGCCTGCAAGAACCGGCGGACGGCGTCGGGGTCCTTTCTCCATGTTTCTTCGAGGCAGTAGATACCGTCCTCGGGGAAATTGAGATCCTGCCCGTCGAAGAAAAAGGTGGTGAGTTCGTCTTCGTTCAGGCCAGCGCTCAAAATGGAGTGATATTCATTGTACCACATGGCGGAAGCCACATCGACGCCCCCGCGGAGGAAGAGATTCAGGGTGTAGGTTTGCGGGATGACCCGGACCTTGACATCGTTTTTCCGGAAGAAAGCCAGTGGCTGGACTTTGAAGTCGTCCCAGAGACTGACCTTCTTGCCCTGCAGGTCACGGGCTGAATGGATTCCGCTTGATTTTTTCGCCACCAGGATGAAGCCGGTACGCTGGACAATCTGACCAACGTTGACAAGTTTCAACCCCTGTGAACGCTGCTGGATGGCCTCGGCAAGGAACAGGGTTCCGAAATCCGCCTCTCCCCGGGCGAGTGTCGGACAGACGGGTTTTTCCGGTCCGCCGCGCAAAAGGGTAACGTCGAGACCGTGTTTCCGGTAGACGCCCTTTTCCCAGGCGACATAGTAGCCGGCGAACTGCGCCTGGGGAAACCACTGGGGGAGAAAGGTCACCTTCTTCAGCGTTTCCGCCTGAACGGGCGAAACCAGGAAAAGCAATGTCAGAAAGAAAGAGAGCAGAACGCAGGAAAGGCCGCTTTTAATCAAAATGCCGTTCAGCACTTGCCGTTCAGTGACAACAATCTCTCGCAGCTTATACTGCTCAGAATGACGAAGCCGGACTTTTTTCAGGACCATCATGCTTAACAAATACCAGTGCCAGAATATTTTTATCATTTTCCCGAGTATACCGGACGTCATTCGTCAGTTTCTTGATCAAAACGATCCCGTATCCGCCGATCCGGTTCGCAGACATATTGGCGTGGACATCGGGCGAATGGACGGCAAGGGGATCAAAGGGAAAGCCGGCATCCGTCACCTTGATTGTCAACACACCGTCTTCAAAAAGGCATTCGACTTCGGCTCTGCCGGCGGCGTTTTCATAGGCATAGCTGAAGATATTGACCAGCGCCTCTTCGAGGCAGAGCTCGATGTTTTGGAGAATACGACCGGCAAAGCCCCGCTGAGAAGCAAATGATGCGGCGAAATCCAGGAATGGATGAAGTTGATCAAGCCTGGCCGGCAATTCTATGGAGGAGACCTCTTTCATGAATTAGATCGATTTCAGCGCGCCTTCTGTCGTCTCGAATAGTTTGAAAATGGACCCGAATCCGGAAATGTTGAATACATCCTTCACATTACCCCGGAGACCGGAAAAAGAGACAGCCAAACCCCTGGGTTTCAATGCTTTCGAAATGACGAGGATGCTGCGCAATCCTGCGCTGCTGATGTATTCCAACTCGGAGCAGTCCAATACAAGGGGCATGTTTTCCCCATCCATGATTTCCGAGATCTTTTTCTCGAACTCCGGGGCGGTAACGGTATCGACCCGTCCTTTAACCGCCGCGACGACAGCACTGGTATCGTTGGTTTTGATCACTTCCATGGTTTACCTCCACTTCAATTTGTTAACGGATGCGTGCCGTTTCCGTTCTTTCCCAATCGAGTCGAATCATGTTCAGCAATTCTTTGGCCGCCGCAGACTCCAGGACAATGCCGTCAAAGTCGGGCGGACAGAGGAGCTTCTGCATGAGCATCCCGTCACCGTCGAACCATCGGGGCAGCGCACCGCCGAAAAAGTAGCCCCTTTCTCTCAACGTGTCAACGGCAGAGCCGACCCAGGGAATGGTCATATTAAGCCATGCCTGTAGAACCACCGCGTTTCCGGATATGGCCCGCATTTCCATATCGGTGACGACGGTGCGGAAATCCGCCCCGATCTCGTGAACGGCCAGTCGCGCTACCTGGGCGCAATCGAAGATTTCCATGCCAATACGGGAAACCGTACCCGCCGACGCATTGCCTTCGGATATTTGGATCTCCCGCGTATCATCGAGACGGCAATAGAGCCGGCGCAGCTGCCGCTCATAAACCGCGGGAATGTGTATCCGGTGGGGCTTCGGTCCGTAGCAGCGGAATCCGTTAAGAGTCGCCACTCTCCCTGTCGCACTCTTTTCCCTGGCATAGGCGGCGGCCGGCATCAAGGCGATTTCCATGGCCATCTCCACATGCCTGAAGCGGGCTACCGCCTTTTGGGTGAAAACATGATTGCAGACCGCCTCGCCGAAGACTTCCTCGATACGGTCGTTCTTCGGGACGAATTCATTGTAGAGATACTCCATCATGCGATTGTTGACGCCGGCATTCCGGTATTCATTCCGTACGAGGCCGACGCCCGCTTCATAGATGGACTGAAACGGAGCCGAACGAAACAGATGTTCCACGCCAATGATCCTGCCGGATCCGGTGCGGGCGACGATGGAAAAATACTCGCCGTTCTCATTGGCGGCAATGAGGGCCTTGGGGTCGTAAAAAAGGCGGATGGGATAGTGCTCACCGTAAACATCAAGAAAGAGACCGACAATCCCTTCGGCATCTTCGGGCCGGAAATGTCCGATCTCGAAATTTTCTTTTGGAGGCTTCGTGTGACCCCACAGGTTTTCTTCCATTTCATCCATATGCTGCGACCTTTCCGTTGATTAACGCCTCCGAATGTGTGCCAATGGCATGACAAAGGACAGTGCAAGGAGAATGAATCCGGCGCCGATGTAATACAGGACATCAAATCCGGCGCCGAGCGCAATGATTGTTCCACCCATATAGGGCATAACGAAATAGCCCGCATCCATGGTGAACATCGTCAGATTCGTGTTGAGCCCGCGAAGCGGCGGTGGGGATTCCGAGAAAAGCAGGGCGTTCAGCAGGGGCAGAATCACGCCCATACAAAATCCATACAGCCCGGCAAGCAGGTAGAAGGGCATGTGCGCACCCGCATGGGGAAGCGCGGCAAGACACAGGATCAGCAGCGCGAGGCCGAATTGAAGCGTGTGCCATTTATTCATGCGGTCGAATACCAGACTGCCGAAGGCGCGCACGGCAATCATCGTCACCATCGATAGGGTGAAAAAGGGTCCCATGTCGCCGATTGCGGTCTGCAGGGAGAGGTCCTTCATAAAATAAAAGACCGTCGCATGGGCGAGATAGACGAGGAAAGCGGTACACAGCAGGAACACCACGGAACGCTGCCGGAAATTCTCCCGGATTTCATCCATGCGTGGACGGCGCGTGAGGGCTGCGTCCATGTTTCGCAGAACGGCAGTGAGACGGTTCCTGAGGGCGGCGAGTAGAAGGACCGATACGCCGGAAAAGACGGAAACGCCGGTATAGATCACCGCTTCACTGCGCACATGGGGAAGGATCGCCTCGGTCAACGTCGGCATCACCGCGTAGGGAATCATGGTGGAAATGCTGACGATACTGAAGCCCTGGGCGCTTTTTTCTTTCGGAATGAACTGGACGATCAGGGCGATGACGGCCGACGTCAGCAAAACAATGGCGGCACCGTGAACGATGCGGAGCACGACCATCGACGGCACGGTTACGACCCAAAGATATGAACAGGAAGCCGCGATCATGAGAACAAGCGACACCATGAGAACGGTATAGGCATTGCGGGCCTGAACCCAGGGGATCACGAACAGCCTGAGCGCAAACGCCGCCATGGGTTCCAGACCGACGAGAAAACCACGCCATGCGAGGGGAATGCCGATCTCGCCGAGATAATGATAGAAACCGTAAAATACGGACACGTTACAGAATGCCGCCATCAGGATCAGGCAGAGGGCGAGAAATTCGAAGGAGAACAGTTTCGGGGATTCGGGTATGTCACGCAAGGATAGGCTCTTTCATGACAGGATTTTTTTCAGGGCGCCGACAAAGGCCGCCATGGCCTCCAGCCGTGCAAGACTGACCCGGATATGATTGGGGTAACGGAAACCCGTCATGGGCCTGATCATCACTCCCTCCCGCATGAGCTTGCGGTAAGCGAGGGTGTCGCTCCCCGGCAGCCGGACAATGAGATAGTTCCCTTCCCCGGCAATAAGGGGCAGCCCCATCTTCGAGAGCTCCTCGCGCAGGAAGGCCTTGCTTTCGGCTACCAGCTCACGGGTCCGCCGGACATGGCCGGTATCGTCCTGCAGGGCGGCCCGCGCCGCTTCCTGGGCGATGGCATTGACGGAATAAACGACGCAGGTCCGCCGGATCATGTCGACGACGTCCGGATTGCCGGCCAGGTAACCGATGCGCAACGCGGCGAGGCCGTACATCTTGGAAAACGTCCGGAAGACCACGACATTCGGGTATTGACGAATCAGGGCGATCCCATCCGGATAGTCCGCCGCTTCGACGTATTCGAAATAGGCCTCGTCGATGACCACGATCTGCCTGCCGTCGACGACGTCGAGAAAATCCGTGAGAACCTTCCTGGACCAGTAGGTCCCCGTGGGGTTGTTCGGATTGCATACGAAAAGGATCTTGGTGCGATGGTCGATGGCGTGCAGCATTCCCTGGTCGTCGAAGCCCTCATGGATCAACGGAATGATCCTGGCCTCGATGCCGGAAAAGGTGGCCACCCACTCGTAGACGGCGAAGGTTTTGTCGGCCGTGATGATGTTGTCCCCCTGTTCGCAGAAGGCCTTGATGACAAAGGTGATCACCTCGTTGGCGCCGTTGCCCACGAGGATCTGATCGGGATCGATGCCGTGGATGGCGGCGATTTCCCGGCGAAGATAATAGGAGTCACCGCTTGGATAAACCGCGCCGGACGGCGGTGCGAAGTTACAGATCACCTTCTGGGCACCGGGAGGGGGACCCAGGGGATTCTCGTTGTTGTTCAGACGCAGGAGCCGCTCGCAGCGATAGAGCTTCTTCAGCTCCGCATCCGGCTTGCTGGGGATATAGGGCTCGAATTCCCGGATGTAGGCCGGAATCAGAAGGTCAAGATTGAGCTGCTTCATGATACTGAAAGACAACAAGATCGGACTGGCCGGCAAAGGGTAAGACAATCTCCGGCTTAAAACCCCGCGTGAGGATGACCGGGATCAGTTCCGCATGCCACGGAACACCCAGGTCGAGTTCAAAAAAGAGGTTCCGGAAACGCTCTTCCGACAGAAACCGGATATGCCTCTCCACGTTGGCCGCAAAATCGGCACCGGGCAAAAGGGGCCGAAGCGTGACTTCCGACCGTTCTCGGTTCACGTCTGCCGCGAACAGGGAATACCCCGCGCGTGTCTCATTCATGTCACGGATGACCCGGATGTCCCGTGCCAGGACAAGGCAGTCGTAGGCCTGTTCAAGATAACCCATGAGGCCGGCGTGGGACCACACCTCGCCGCCCGGATCTTCATGGAGGTGCCGGTAAAAGAGCGATCTTTTGACCGGTGTCAGAGAGTCACGGTAATGTTTCAAATCGCCAAGCGGCTCGAAATTGGCTTCCAGTGCGTGGGGAAGTCCTGAAATGCTCAGGAGTCCCAAAGCCCTGCCGCGGGCAATCCGTCCGAGGCAGGCATTAAGCAGGGCGGCGCCGGCGTCCGTTCCCTGATCCGCCTGAAAGAGGTACGGTCCGTAACACTGGACGATTTTTTCCGTTCTGGAAAAATAGAGGATGCCGCCGACCACGGCCTTCCGCGGATTCATGGCGACCAGACAGTGATAATCGCCGCCGGCAACCATGTCCGCCACTTTACCGGGATGATCGAAGAAAGAGGGCCTCTCCTGCTCCGAATAGTGATTTCCCACCAGGAGGCAAAATTGCTTGAGCCTTTCCGGATCCGGCGTCTCCACCTTGATTTCGCCGGAGGTCTCCGGCAGGGGAAGGTCATCGGAAATCCTGGGGTAAGTTTTCTCCTTGACGACGGACAGGGAGACCAGATTGCCCTTTTCGATCGTGACGTGAAGACGATCCACGGAACGCGAAGCAAGGAGCAGTCCCATTTCGGACAGGTCGCATTCTCCTTCGTAATCAAAGGGTATATACGGTGCGATATTGAGGCCCCGCAGATTCATGTTGGATGAGGAAAACCGGAAAGTGGCCTGCGTGTAATAGATCCCGTCGAGACACTCGATCTTCAAATCATTCCCCGGGCATGCGGCATTGCAAAGATGCTGGAAGATCTCTTCCACGGCAAGTTCGAGACAGAGGCAGTTCGTTTTTCCCAGGCCGAAGACACCGGCCGCCGACGCCACCGTTTGCGTGACGATGGGAAGATAGGCCGGAAGGGCCTGGACATTGAGACCGATGAAACGTTTGTTGTTTTTATTCATGCGATATCCCTACGTTCCGATTCTCAGGAGGAGATTTCCGGCTACTTTCCTCCGGTATGCCGCCGTTGCCCGGAGGTCATCGATGGGTGCCATGGCTGTTCCCGCCAGGTCCGTCGCCGCCTTCAGTACCGCCGGAGAAAGTGTTTTCCCGATTAGGGCCGCCTCGACGTCCGGCGGCATGACGACCGTCGGCCCGACACTCCCCCAGGCGATACGGGCGGATTCGATCACGCCTGCGGATGATGTTTTCACCAGGGCCGCCATGCTGGCGACAGCACAGGCAAGGGCCTTGCGCTGCCCCACTTTTTCGAAATGCTGGATATGGTATCCCTCAGGCTTTTTCACCCGGATTCCGGTCAGGATTTCACCTTTCTCAAGTCGTGTCTTACCAGGTGCCGTAATGAATCCGGACAGGGGGATCACCCGTTCACTGGCTTGAGTGCTCAGAATGAGATCGGCATCCAGCACATAAAGAGGCGGCAATGTGTCTCCCGCCGGAGAAGCCGTGCAGATGTTGCCGCCGATGGTCGCCATGTTGCGGATGGGGGGCGATCCCAGTGTCGAAAGGGCCTTTGTCAGAACGGGAATCTGCTCTCTGATTTGCGGATGATCGAGGAGGCGGCGGAATGTCGTGCAGGCGCCGATCCAAAAAACGTCTTCATCTTCCCGGATTCCCGTCAGGTCGGCGATCCGCTCCAGGCAGACCAGGACAAGATTGTCCTCGCACCGGGCGCGCATCTGAACGAGCAGATCCGTGCCGCCGGCATAGACCTTCGCATTCGGTTCATTTTCCAGGCAGGACCACAGTTCGGGGAGATTCTTCGGCAGGAGGACCCTGTTCATCCGGCATTCTCCTTCTGCATCGCCCGGGCCGCAGCCTCCACGGCGTCGACGATCTTCTGATAACCCGTACAGCGGCAGAGATTCCCGCTCAGCGCTTCCCGGATTTGCTCTCGCGTCGGTTCGGGATTCTCTGCTAGAAGCGCACAGGCCGCCAGAATCATACCGGGAGAGCAGTAGCCGCACTGGACGGCACCGTACCGGATGAATGCCTCCTGAAGGGGATGCCGCCGGTTTTCGGCGGCAAGACCTTCGATCGTCGTAATGGATTTTCCTTCCAGCCGGACCGCCGGCATGAGGCAGGAAAGCCTGTTTTCACCGTTTACCAGGATCGTGCAGGCGCCGCATTCACCGCTGCCGCAACCTTCCTTGGTTCCGGTAAGGCCGAAATCTTCCCGGAGGAGGTCGACCACACGGAGGTCCGGGGCGCAATCGATTTGCGTTTCTTTGCCGTTCAGGACAAAGCGGATGATCATGACGGTTTCCTTTCGCAAGCGGCCTGCTGCTCAGCCATGGCTTCCAGAATCCTTTCCGCGGTCAGAGGCGCCGTTTTTAACCGGACGCCGCAGGCTTGCGCCAGTGCGCCGGCAATGGCCGGCAACGGCCCGTTGATGCCGACCTCCCCGGCTCCCTTCATGCCGTAGGGACCGGATGTTTCGCATGTCTCCACGGGAATGGACATCATATCCGGAATATCCATGGCGCCGGGAATGATGAAGGTGGCAAGATCCGGGGTAAGAATCCGCCCTTCCCGGAGCTTGATTTCTTCGCACAGGGCATACCCGACACCCTGGGCAATGGCGCCGTGCACCTGCTGCTCGTATGCCTGGGGATTGAGAACCCTCCCGGCGTCCGTCACTGCGAGGTAAGCCTTGACCTCCAGCGTCCCGGTCAGCTCATCCACTTCCACAGCTGCCAGATGGGCGGCATAGGAAAAAAGGAGATGGGGGAACCCGATGAAGAAAGCCTTTCCCGTTTCGAGGCCGTCACGGGCCACGGGCATGATGAACTGGCTGATGCAGATACGGTCTTCCGGCGGCATGATGGCGGCCAGGTTTTTCAGGGGAATTTCACTGCCCGATTTGAGGTGTTTTACCCGGCCGGGCAGAAGCTCCAGATCATCCACCGTATCGGCAAGAATCATGAGGGCGGCCCGGCCGATGATCCGGCGGCGAAGCTCTTCCGCTGCCTGGATCAGGGCGTTTCCATAGGTGTAGGTCGTACGGCCGGCCGAGGCGGAACCCGAAGGGAGCGTCCGCGCCGTATCCGGCTGCACGAGTTCGATGGCGTCATTCTCCTGGCACAGGACCCCTCCGGCGATCTGGAAGAAGGCGGTGGCGTTTCCCTGTCCCATGTCCGATACGCCGCAGTAAACGCGGATTTTGCCCTCCGCCGTCAATTCCACCTTGGCGATGGCGGAGTCCGGCAATCCGCGGCCGTAACCCATGGCGTTGAAAACGGCGGCCAAGCCGATGCCTCTTTTTTTGAAGGGAGGCGCTTCGGCCACCCATCGCTCTTTCCCCTTCCAGAGTGGGTGGCTACCGATGGCCTCCAGACAGGAAATGATACCCGTGGAATGGGTCATCATGACACCGGCGCCGTTTTTGTCTCCCCGCTGGAGGGCGTTTTTCATCCGCAGGGCAAGGGGATCCATCCGCAGCTTTTCCGCCAGGCGGTCCATCATCCCTTCGAAGGCGAAGCTGACCTGCGCCACACCGAATCCGCGCATGGCACCGGCGACAGGGTTATTCGTATATACGCACCATCCTTCGATGAGGGTATGGGGAATCCGGTATGGGCCGGAGGCGTGCTCCATGCCCAGGGCCATGACCTCGCCGCCAAGGTGGGCGTAAGCCCCCGTATCGCAATACAGGCGGCATTTCAGGGTGTGGAGCGTTCCGTCGGAGCCGGCGCCGAGTCGGTATTCCATGCGCACGGCATGGCGCTTGAACCCTGCCGCCATGCTTTCCTCGCGGGACCACCACATTTTGACACGCCGACCACCGGCATGGATGGCGGCGAGGACGAGCAGACACTGGACCGTGGCGCCGTCTTTTCCCCCGAACCCCCCGCCCAGATAGGGCCCGATGATGCGGAGCTGATCCATGGGCATGCCCAGGGCATGACTGATTTCAAAGCGGTCGCGGAAAGGTGCCTGGGTCGAAACAACAAGTACAATCTTTCCGTCCGGCTCTTGCCAGGCGATGCCGTTTTCCGTCTCCAGGAATGCATGGGCCACGAAGGGAACGGTGAATGTCTCCTCGAGAATGACGTCGCATTCACGGAAGGCCTCTTCTGCATTCCCCTTATCGACCGTGGCCGCCAGAAGGACGTTGCCGTCCCGACGTTCTTCGTGGATTAGGGCTGCACCAGGCAGCAAGGCGTCATCGATGCTGAAGATGCCGGGAAGGGGTTCAATATCAACGGTGATAAGCGCAAGGGCTTGCGCAAGAACGGTCCTGTTTTCTGCCAGGACAAGGGCGACGGGATCGCCGCAATGGCGGACCTTGTCGGTACACAGAACCGGCTGATCCTTGTGGACGATTCCCTGTCGATTCGTTCCGGGCACGTCACGGCCGGTGAGAATGGCAATCACACCGGGGAGGTTCTTTGCCTTTTCGGCATCTATCCTGCGGATCCTGCCGTGGGGAATCCCGGCACGCCTGACGCCTGCCCAGAGGAACTCGTCTCCGTAGTGGTCCGTGGCATACTTCTCCGCACCCGTCACCTTGGCTTCGCCATCAGCCCGGGGAATGGAGCATCCAATTTCAGGGATAAATGATTTCATACCGTCCAATGCATCGATAGAGGTCCCCTCAAGGGGGAATGCTTTTCCCAGGAGCCGTTATGGTATAAATCACAATCGTGGGAGTGTATAACACAAGGAGGGATGCCATTCAACGGGTAATAGCGATACGCCCTTCTTCATAAAAAAGAGCTGACGAGAGTATTTCACCGGTAAGCCGTAAAAGGAGGTTTATGGAGAATCCCCGTCAAAAAGATGGGGTTCCTCCTTCGGTCGGTGCGCTTCAAGGCTTCTTAATTTCGAAATTCCGAATTGTATCGGCAATTTCAGCGCTCAATTTCCCGAGCGCCCGGCTGTGTGCCGCGACGAGGGCGGCATAGTCGGCGCCCTGTGTCGCTTCGGTAAGCGTTACGCGGCCCCGGCGGGACTGCCCGTCTTGCTTGGAACTCACTGTCCAGAGGGCATCCAGTGCAGCCGCTTTGCCGAGTTCCGAATCGAAGCACAGAACGTCGATGGTGACACGATAAGAAGCGTCTGTGGCTGCCGGCCTAGAAAGCAGGGTTACCTGTGTCGTTCCAAGCATCGAGATGAGGTTTTCGACGACGACACGCCCGATATCGTCCTTGAGCGGAGAAGCCCAGCGATCGAACTCGCCGATGGACACCTGATTAGGCCCCGTGCGAATAACAATCTGCGGGCGATTGACGAAGGACGGCAACGAAATCGGACCCACCGAAACGGAGCAGTTTGCCTGCGGCACCAAGGCTGGTGTGGAAGTGGAACTCAGGGTATAAAAACGGGATGGCGTGGATGATGCGCATCCCAGGACGACAACCGCCATGACGCAGCAAAGTATGATGTGAACCGGTCTTTTCATCATGGTTTCTCCTGTGATTTCCCTCGAATAAGGGCTTCGGGGTTTCTTTCCAGATACTCGGTAAGACCGCTGACGCCCTGCGCGGCCCGGGTGATCTCCTGCAGAGCTTCCCGCAGCTGGAGTTGCGTCGGCGCATCTTTGCCGACCAGCGTGGCATCGATATTTTGCAGCACGCGCTTCAGTTCTTCCAGGTTTTTCTTAACCTCGGGCATGATATCGCCGTCGATGCGTTTCAAAAGACGATCGGTCGTTTCGAGTAGTTTTTTCAGGTCTTTACCTATGCCATCCAGGGGCATCTTTTCGATCTTCGTCAGGATGCTGTTGATCTTCGTCTCGATATCCTGCAGACCGCTCGGTACGACCGGAAGCTCCGGCGGCGTTTTCGTCCAGTCGATTTTTGCCCTGGGGGCATCGGGAAAGAGATCGAAGGTGATAAAACGCTGGCCGGTCAGGAGGTTACCGCTTCTCAGCTGTGCACGGAGTCCTTGGTCGATGGCATTCTGCATGAAACCATGTCGTCCCGTTTCACTTTGGCTCTTTGCCGTCAGATCGGAATTTTTCTTGACATGTGCCATGAAACGTTCCGGATAAATCACGATATCAACACGTGGTCGAACGCTGTTATTTTTCGGATTATATTCGAGGCCGATGTCCGTAACCTCGCCTATCGGCAAACCGAGATAGTTGACGGGTGAGCCGACATTAAGTCCCCGCAAAGTCTCATTGAAATACAGGACGTATTTTGTAAAAATTGTTTCGGGATTCGCCATGGCCTCTGTGCGGCTGTTGAAAAGAGTGAAGACGGTTTTCTCGGCGGCGGGTTGTTGATTTTTCGCTGAGGGGGATGTCTCGAAGGCGATCCCTCCGATCAAAAGCGAGAGAACCGACTGGGTACGTACAGAAAAGCCGTCTGCTCCCAGGGAGACGTCGATACCGCTTGCCTGCCAGAAACGCGTTTGGTCCGTAACGTATTTGTCGTAAGGTGCACGGACGAAGACTTCTATCCTGACGGATGTGCCGTCTTCTGTCAGATCATAACCCGTCACCTGTCCCACGTTCAATTGCCGAAAATACAGGGGGGAACCGTTTGCGACAGAACCGAGAGAGGCCGTCTGCAGCATAAAACGCCTGCCACTCTGATCAAAGGTAATGGCGGGAGGCACATCAAGTCCTCTGAATTCACGTCGTTCCTTCCTTGATGTTCCGGGTTCCAGGCCAATATAGTTGCCGGACAGGAGCGTGCCGATGCCGGATATGCCGCTCAAGGTGGCGCGCGGCTGTTCGATCCAGAACCTTGCGTCGTCAACAAGCAGACCTGCCGCACTTTTGTCGATCTTCGCCTTCACCACGACCTTCTGAAAGTCTTCAGACAGCCTCACTTTTGTAACCTGGCCGATGTCCACGTCCTTGTATTTGACAAAGGTTTTCCCGGCCTCGATGCCTTCGGCATTCCTGAAGATGATCGTGATCGTCGGCCCCTCCGTCAAAATCCGCTGAACTGCGATTCCAACAGCGACAACAGCGGCTATGATGGGTATAATCCAGACCACCGAAAACTTCATTCGCCGTTCAGTTACGATTGTGGTCTCCGGCAAATTTGAAAGGTCGCTGTTGTCAGTCATGTTTGCCTCCTTGCTCGTTATTGGCATCCCAGATCAGGCGAGGGTCAAAGCTTTCGGCGGCAATCATGGTCAGAATGACCACAGAAGCGAAAAACAGCACGCCGGCTCCCGGTTTTATGGACATAAGCGGCTCGAGTTGAATGAGGGCTACGGTAAAGGCGACCACGAATACGTCGAGCATGGACCATCGCCCGACAAAGTCGACCAGCCGGTAAAGCCGCAGCCGCTCTTGCTGTCCTTTGATCGAACGATGCTGGACCGTTATGAGCAGATAAGCCAGGGCCATAATCTTGGCAAGAGGGATCATCACGCTCGCAATCAGCACGATCAAGGCCAGATGCCAGGAACCGGTTCTGTAGAGCAGGACAACGCCGCTCAGGATGGTATCGTCTTCGGAGGAGAATAGCGTGGTCGTCGTCATTACCGGAAGCAGGTTTGCCGGGATGTAGCAGATTGATGCCGCAATGATGAGCGCCCAGGTTCGCTGAATCGCATTGTTCCTTCTCAGCACGAGTGCCTCGCCGCAGCGCGGACATTTCCCGGGTTCATGAATATCGACAGGCTTGGAAAGAAGTCCGCAGGACTCGCATGATACCAGTCCCAGCTTAATCCCCGTCAACATGCCGGGACTTGCTCCCGCACTTTCCGCAAGAACCTGAGTATGTCCGCTTGACGGCACCGGCGACTTTTCTCCACTAACCCACTCAACCCGTTTCCACACTTCATTTGGATCGAATGTGACCGTCATGGCCGTAACAAGTGCCACAAGCACACCAACGGCAAACATGCCGATACCGGGGAGCACCGTTGCCAAATCAGCAATCTTGGCAAGGGCCACCAGGATGCCGAGCATCATTACCTCAACCATCGACCAGGGCTGGTGAAAATTGGACCATCGCAGCATCATGCCTGCCCAACAGGGCGCCGGAGGCTTCCTCACCGCGATCAGAACCGTCAACATAATCCCAATATAGACGGCCGGGGCAACGATAGTACAGAATACGACGATCAGCGCCCCGATCTCCTGTCCTTGGAGCCACATTCCCCGTGCCCCGCCCAGGATGGTTGTGCTTGAATGCCTTCCGGAGACGGAAAGGCCCATTAATGGTGTTAAATTGGCGACGATGAGGGCAACGGCTGCGGAGACAGCCAGTGCCAGGGTCCGGTCAAGAGAATCCGGCTTATTGGAGGCAAGCGTGTGACCACACCGACGACACCGGGCCGTCGCGCCGTTTGGGAGGACGGAGATACGTTGCAGCAAGTCACAATCAAGGCAGGCAGCAACATTTTCAGGGGAATGCGGCATTTGCTTTCTCCATTCTGATTGAGACGATACTATAAGATAACCTAAAATTTCCATTCGAAGTTTGCTTTCACAGTGCTTAAAATGGTCTGAAAAATACGATCACGATAACCGACGGTTCTGCGAAATCCTATAGATCCATAATCACGATCAACAGGGGGACGAACCGGGTATGCGTATGATCTCAAGTTTCGCGTGTCTTTTTGCATTCACGTTCGTGGGAGTAAACCGTTTTTGTAAAAAGTCATCAGATTATTACATCGGCAAGTAAATATCAAAAACGTCATGCCGGACTCGATCCGGTATCCAGCCAAATTCATTATGGATTCCGTATTTCGACGGAATGACGGGAATGAAGCAATTAAATTGCCGAAGTAATAAGCAAGGTGCCCCCCTGAAATGGTCCGTTCTCCATTCGGGAAAGCGTTATTAATGCCTTGCCGTCAGGCTTTTTTTTTGCCGATGAAAGTGAAGTGATGCCACTTTTTAGGTTGTAAAGTAAAAAACCGTTGACTGAAATAAGAAAAATCCAATAATGAATCAACAACGATCCCGCATCCGATTCATGCAACGGAAAGAAAAGAGGGAATGATCTGACCATGCAAAAGCACGCCCCCCTGGATTTGCCCCGTGTCACCCTGCAGTTTCTATGGATAGGAGTCCTGATCGCAGCAACGTTTTGGATCATGCGTCCGTTTCTTCCGTCGCTTATCTGGGCCGCCATGATCGTTTCGGCAACCTGGCCGTTCATGCTGAAAGTGGAGAGCTGGCTTTGGGGAAAACGGGGTTTGGCCGTGGCGGCCATGACGGTTGCCATGCTGTTTGTATTCATCGTCCCCTTGTCAATGGCCATTACTGCAATCTTCGAAAATGCCGATCGGATTACCGTTTGGGTGAAATCCCTTGAGACCGAGGCGCTGCCCGCGCTGCCCGGATGGTTGGCTGGGATACCCGTCGTAGGGCCGAAACTGGCGGTCTCATGGCAAAATGCAGTAGCCGGTCCGGAGGGATTGTCGGCACGCCTGGCGCCGTATGCCGGAAAGGTGTTTAGCTGGTTTTTGTCACAGGCGGGAAGTGTCGGGGTGATTGCTTTGCAATTTCTACTTACGGTGATTATTGCGGCAATCTTCTATTCAAAAGGCGAAATCGTTGCGACGGGTGTCATTCGCTTCGCACGCCGGTTGGACGGGAACCAGGGAGAAGAAATCGCTGTTCTTGCTGCAAAAACCGTTCGGGGTGTTGCGCTTGGCGTAGTCGGTACGGCCCTGATCCAGTCTCTTCTTGGAGGCATTGGGGTAGCTGTCTGCGGTGTACCTGCCGCCATGCTGCTGACGGCGGTCATGTTCATCCTGTGCATTGCCCAGCTCGGCCCGGCACTTGTCCTGGTCCCTTCGGTTATCTGGCTTTATTACAACGGCGAAACAGTCTGGGGGACGGTGTTGCTGGTTGTGGCCATACTGGTAAGCACGATCGACAATTTCGTACGCCCGCTTCTTATCCGAATGGGTGCCGATCTGCCGATTTTTTTGATTTTTGCCGGCGTGATCGGCGGTCTCGTTAGCTTCGGTGTGGTCGGACTTTTTGTCGGTCCCGTTGTCCTTGCCATCGCATACAGATTGCTCGAAGCATGGGTAAACAGTAAGGACGTGCGTCCAATGGAAGAATTTCAGGAAAAGGATGCACCCTGATTTTTTCTTAAAAAACAGAAAGAAACAACAGAAAAACGTCGGCCGGAGAGACAGTACGGTTCAATATTAAAAACGGCCAGATGGGTGTTTCGTCTCCCCTTGCATCCGGGTATTTCCGTATCGTGCCATCATTTTCAAAGAACGGTTAGCTCCATGTTTCACAACCGGCCGTATCGGCTTCACTGAAAAATCCCTTTGATCTCATCAGGGCGAGAGACGCATAAGTGCCAATAGCGCACAATGGTGCGCGTATCGCACTTATGCGTCCAATTCATTTGTACGTATGCAATCCGGGCCTAAAGAACAAAATGCGTTCGTAATGCGCACGCACGTTCAGGTAACTTCATGAATGGGTTGCGGATTAAAGAAAAAAAAGTATCTATGGAAATTTTTTGACTGGTTGTTGATTGTATGTGATATCGGTATCTTACAATCAATATATATCCATTCGTCTCCTATGCAATGAAAAAAAGACGTAATATTAAGAGTTGGCATTATTGTTGCTTAATATAAGGCGATCTTGAAGCAAAGTTCGAAAGATAACTGAAAAGAGGAATGGCTCTTCTGATCAGAAAGGAATTTTTAACGATGAAAGAATGGAAAACGAAAAAGGATAACAGCGGAAAGGTGTTCGTACATCTCCGTAAAACACAGGCGAGCGCCTACAAGATCCTGCAGGAACCCTGGGGCGTCCGTTTCGATATCGTGTCCGGCACGGCAGATAGCCGACAGTCGATATAGGGTCCGTTCATCGGAGATTGACAGAGGACGGTATTCTTCCTCTACAGGGGAAGCGTGCCGGATTACAGAGAGAATATATGTTAAGATAAATGTATAAGGAGTATTTACGATGAAAGAATGGAAAACGAAAAAAGATAACAGCGGAAAGGTGTTCGTACATCTCCGTAAAACACAGGCGAGTGCCTACAAGATCCTGCAGGAACCCTGGGGTGTCCGTTTCGATATCGTGTCCGGCACGGCAGATAGCCGGCAGTCGATAT
>Ga0302253_1000811_pt1 | contig 22306 bp, 16 predicted proteins | sample AAG_RA_Trp_MG_FD_193537 | JGI IMG/M metagenome (GOLD analysis project Ga0302253, IMG submission 193537) | Enriched activated sludge microbial communities from anaerobic digester in WTTP, New Holstein, Wisconsin, United States - AAG_RA_Trp | ecosystem: Engineered > Bioreactor > Anaerobic >...
CATAGGGCGTGCGAGGGTCGTCCGCGCCGGGAGTGAGCAACGGATGCGCCGCCTTCATGCGGGCCACATGCCCGTGCCATGCCTTCCTGTCGACGGGTTCCAGCATGGGCAGCAACGCTTCGAGCACCCGTCCGGCATCCCCGGTGATGGCGACATGGGCCGTGCGAAGCTTGTCGATTTCGCTGGGGTCGATATCCACATGGATGATGGACGCGTGCGGACAGAACTGTTCGATGCGGCCTGTGGCGCGGTCGTCGAAACGGGCCCCCACCACCATGAGCAGGTCGCACTCTTCAAGCAGCATGTTGGTGCAGCGTGCCCCGTGCATACCCAGCATCCCGAGCGTGAGCGGATGCTCTGGCGGCAGCGTGCCAAGCCCCAGCAACGACATGGCTGTGGGCAGGCCCGTGCGTTCGGCGAACACGCGCGCAACCTCCCCCGCCCCCGAGGCGACAACCCCGCCGCCGATGAACAGGATGGGACGCTCGGCCTCTGCCAGCATACGTGCCGCACGGGCGAGCCCTTCCATGTCCGGGGCTTCTGCGGGGTCGGGTCCCCCCGTTTCGGGCCACGCCTCGAAGGCGACTTCAGCGGTCTGCACATCCTTGGGGATGTCCACGAGAACCGGGCCGGGACGGCCCGATGTGGCGATGCGGAACGCCTCGGGGATGACGGTGAGGAGGTCTTCGACCGAACGCACGAGGAAGTTGTGCTTGGTCACCGGAATGCTCATGCCGTAGATGTCCACTTCCTGAAAGGCGTCGCTGCCTATCATGCTGCGTGGCACCTGCCCCGTGATGCAGATGACCGGCACGGAGTCGAGCTTGGCGTCTGCAATGGCGGTGAGGGTGTTGGTGGCCCCGGGGCCGGAGGTGGCGAAGAAGACGGCAGGCCTGCCGGTGGAACGGGCCATGCCCTGCGCGATGAAGCCCGCGCCCTGTTCATGACGGGCCAGCACATGGCGGATGCGCTTGCTGTGCGACAGTGCGTCGTAGAGGGGCAGGTTGGCCCCGCCGGGAATGCCCGAAATGCAGTCTATCCCCTGTCGTTCGAGCAGGCGGATGACGAGCTCCGCGCCAGACATACGGTACATGGACGACCTCCTGCGGTCTGTCCACCGGCCGTTCCGGCGAGGGTGCTCTGAACCTGTGCTTTCGCTGGATGCGAAAACCCCCGCCGACACGCGCCGGCGGGGGTTGCTGTTGCTTGCTGCTAGCTGGGCCCCGTCACGACGCGATGCGTACTACGCGTACTACGCATACTACGAGGGCAGCTAGGCCGAAGGCCTTGCCGAAGCAAGCGGGCTGCCGGGTCGTAGTGGTGGTACGCATGGGGGTATCTACCTCGTGACAGATTGATTACCCTTTGCTCATAGGCCCCTCAATTCATGAGGTCAAGCGTAAAGTTCAAGATTGTGCAACCAATCTATACACTTGTCGCGAGGGCATGGGGTCGCCTAGTGGTCCCCTGAAGCAGCCGGACTGAAGTGCCTGCGTGCATGATGAAACCTGTGGCTGCGGGGGCCTTGCATCCCCCGCACAGGTCACAGGCCCTGACGCGTGGTGGGCTGGGAGGCTGCAAGCGGGGGGGGCGGGAGAAGGCCGTGCAGGAAAGCCATGGCCGAGAAGCCACAGACGGGGACGTCGCGAACGAAGCCGTTGCAGACCGGCAGTGCAACAACAGGGGCCACGCATACGCGAAACGCCCGGCGGCAAAGCCACCGGGCGCTGATTCCGTAGATGCGCCGCAACGGACGTATCCGCCATGGCACGCAGGCAGGCGATGTTACCCGCAGCAGCTGCTGGAACTGCCGCAACCGGAACAACCACCACCCGCAGGGGCTGGCAGGGGAATCTCGGTGGCGATGGAGAAGCCCATGCCGCCCATATCGATGGACACCTTGCCCACCTTCTCGAACAGGGCCTTGTTGATGCAGAAGGTGAACCCGGCGACCTCTGCGGTGAGGTCGTCATCGCCCGGTTTGTCGAGGGCGAGCGCAAGGCGCGGCCCGGAACAACCGCCGGGGGCGAGGTAGACCCGGATGGGTTCGCGTTCGTGATCGGTGAAATAGGCCTCAAGTTCCTTGAGCGCGGTTTCGCTGACATTGATCATGACCTGTCTCCTTGGTGATGCATGTCCTCACGGCATCTGCGACACGGCTGCAAACCGCCGGATGCCGGGATTTCGTACCGGTACTGTCGGGAGACTTCGGCGAAAGCGAGGCTCCCTGTCTCATCAGCCGGGCAGAAGCGGAACAGATGCGGTTCGCACGACATCCGAGACAAGCACACAGGTAGGACAGCAAAGGCCCGAAGACCAATCGTTTGCCATGATACGGAGAGACCCTGTGCATCAGCCGTATCTATCACCCTGCACTTCCGGCGCGTTGCGCGGTCATGCCCGCGCGGCGGGAAGCGTGTCGCGCCTGATGGCGAGGCCGATGCCAAGGAACGTCATGCCGTTATGGCGCACCGTATCGAAGTACTGTTCCGTGAACTCCATGAAGACATAGTCGCGGGCATGTTCGAACCGGATGCTCTGCCATGCCTCCGGACAACCCGGCGCATCGTCGTTGACGATGTCGTGAAAGCCGATGAGCCGTGCCTTGCCATGGAGAAGGGCGAAATCACTCCGCACGGCATCGAACGAGTGGTCCCCGTCGATGAAGGCGAGGTCTATGACCGGGTAGTCGTCCACAAGACGCCGGAAACGTTCGCTACGGCTGTCCACTTGCAGGAAGGCGGCCCTGGGATTGTGCTCGCGGTAGGCTTCGAGGGCGGGCGACCTGAAGATGTCGATGCCAAGCCCTCGCACAAGGGGATTGAAACGGCGCAGGTATTCGAGCGTCACCACGAACGTCCCGCCATGCCGCACGCCTATCTCGACATAGGTCTGCACGGGAAAACGTGCGATGGTGGCAAGGTATCGCCCGAATTGATTGGGGTATTGCCACGAACGCAACCCTTGCCCGCAGAAGGTGTGCAGATGGGCAGGAAACTGGTGCAGCTTCTCCCCGTTCAGCCCGAGTCCGGGAAGGATTTCGCGTTCGAGATAGTCCGCTTCGGCAAGTCTTGTCACTTCGGCGTTACGCATCAGTTCAAGTCTCGTGAAATCGAGTGTATCGAAGCCCTGTTCCATGGCATCTCCCGGCAGAGTGGCGCTGGCTGTCAGACAAGGGACGACGAGGTGTCGCCACCGGCAAAACGATAGCAATTCATATGCCATATGACAGAAACCACTCCGTTGCACGCTCCATCCCCGTTTCAGTGAATGGTATGGACGGCCAAGGGGTTGACGGTCACGACAAAAAAAGCTAGCTCATCCTCCGCCCGACGGAATCCCGTCGCACGACGCCCATGTGGCTCAGTCGGTAGAGCACATCCTTGGTAAGGATGAGGTCAGCAGTTCAATTCTGCTCATGGGCTCCATGAATAGAAAGGCCACGGAGAAATCCGTGGCCTTTTCGCATTGGCGTGCAGCGCGGGCGGACATCGGGCAGGGCATCACGCCCTTTTCCGCATCCAGAACACGCTCCCGGCGCAGGGCAGCCCTGCAAGCCCCGGAAGGGCGGCAAGGGGGGCAAGCCGTGCGGCGAGGTCGGGCGTCGTGGAGACATGGTACCCCGGCAGCAGCAGGCTGAAGCGTTCCGCCCCGAAGAGAAGCAGCGTCGCCAGCATGTACTGTTCATTGTAGTAGCGCCCCTCCCACCCCGGCGGGTAGTCCAGCGGCAGGCAGATGTCGTGGATGCCCACAACGCACCCGGCGGGCAACCGGGGCAGCACCTCAAGGAAGAAGACCGTCACGTCGGAGTTCTGCTGCGCCCTGTGGCTGCAGTCGACGAAGACGAGGTCGTCCGCCGTCACGGTGTCGAAGAACGCCATATCCACGTTCTCCAGCGGGGCACGCACCACCTCATGGCACAGCCTGTCAACCTCGGCACGCGGGGCAGGGTCGATGGAGACGATGCGCGTGGCAAGCCCGCAATCGCGTATGGCGCGTGCGGCGAACCGTGTCGAATTGCCCGACCCCACCTCTACGAAGCGTGACGGACGCATCTGTGCCAGCAGCGTGTAGATGGACATGCCGTCCAGTGAGGGTAGCCAGCCGTTGTCCCAGTGCGGTTCATGCGGTGCGGAGGCATCGAAGTCTCTCCGTATGGCGGCGAACCGTCCGGCATGGGCTACCATGGCATCAAGCAGGGGGATGTACTCGCTGCGCCGCGCATCGAACAGGTCGCGCAATGCGGCATGAGGGGCATTGCCATGCCCCCAGCGAGGGCGGGGCTGCCAAGGGTACGGGTCGTCCACTTCGAGAAGGGCCCCGCGTTCCTTGCGGGCGGCGATGTCGAGCAATAGAGCCATGTACCGGGGGTCTGTCATGCCAGCCTCATCGTGCACCCGCCTGCCGACGGGGTTGAACACCTGTTGCGCCCTCACGCAAGCCCTGCCACCGCCTCATGGCGGAAGCAGGTCACGAGATGGTCGTTGACGAGCCCCGTGGCCTGCAAATGGGCGTAGACCACCGTGGGCCCCACGAAGCGGAACCCCTCGGCCTTGAGTGCCCTGCTCACCTTCTCGCCGAGTGGCGTCGTGGCGGGTACGTCGGCGAGACTCTCCCGCCGACCGTCGACAGGTCGCCCATCCACGAAGTCCCATAACCACGCCGCAAAGGAACCGTGTCGCTCGGCAAGACGCAGGAAAGGCCCTGCGTTATGGATGGCCGATTCTATCTTGAGGCGATTGCGGACGATGCCCGCGTCGGCCATGAGCCGTGCCACGTCGGCAGGGCCGAAGCGGGCCACGGCTTCGGGGTCGAACGCGGCGAAGGCACGGCGATACCCCTCACGCTTGCGAAGCACCGTCAGCCAGCTCAATCCGGCCTGCGCCGCCTCAAGGATGAGAAACTCGAAGTGGACCCTGTCGTCGCGACTGGGCACGCCCCACTCCGTATCGTGGTACAGTACTTCTTCAGGGCTTCGTGCCCACGGACACCGGAACGGTTCGGTCATGGCCCCTCCGCAGTTATCGCATACGCCCCTAGCCGCCGCCGGAACGACAGGGTATACTGGACGCTATATCACCCACGAGGCACCGCGCAAGCCGTGCCGAGCAGCACACGGACACGAACGATGCCCGAAAGCCTACTCACCGCCATCATTGCCCTGGTCGCAGTCGTCGTAGGCGTACGGCTGGGGCGGCGGCGCGCCCGCCCGAGACCTGCATCGCCGGACACGCAGCCGGACACGCCACCCGTCCTCTTCGACGACCTGCCCGTGGGTGTGTTCCGGAGCACGCTGGACGGCGAGCACCTGCTCTACGCCAACACGAGTCTCGCACACCTCTTCGGTTGGCCTGACGCAGGCGCCATGATCGAGGGACAGACCCCGCGCGACCTCTATGCCTCGCCGACTGCCCGCGACGACATCCTTCAACGCCTGCAGCAAGCTGGCGAGATGACGACCGACGTCATCCATCTGCAGCGTCCGGGACATGCACAACGTGCATGCATCCTGCACCTGCGAATCGACAACGCCATGAAGACCATCGAGGGGTGGGTCATGGATGTCACGGAACTGGATCACCGCAAGGAGGAACTCCGCGACGCCCACCGTTTCCTGCAAAACGTGGTGGATGCCCTTCCCTGCCCGCTCTTCTTCAAGGACATGAACGGAGCCTACACGCTGTTCAACCATGCCTTCAGCGACATGCTCGGCCTTACCCCGGAGAACCTGCAAGGCAAGAACGCCGACGACATCGCACCTCCCGACCTCGCTGCCGTCTACCACAGCATGGACCAGGCGCTCCTTGACGCCAAGGGCCCAGCAAGCCAGCGCTATGAGTCAGCGTTCACAACACCTCACGGCTTGCGCCATGTGCTCTTCGACAAGGCAACTGTCGTGGATGACGAGGGCACGGCACGGGGTCTTGTCGGCATCATCACCGACATCACCGGTCGCAAACAGGCAGAGGACGCATTGCGCCGGGTCGAGGCGCGCATCCGGGCACTGGTGCACAACGCCTCGGACGGCTTCTTTTCCGTCACCCCCGAAGGGTACATCACGGAATCGAACCCCGCCATGTGCAAGCTTTTGGGGTTGAAGGTTGCGCCGTCTTCCGGCGAGAGGGGCGAACTCACATGCGTTGCGCCGGACGATGACGAGGCGTCCGATGCGAACAGGGCACAGAACATCCTCAACCTGCCGGACATGTTCGCCGAAGGGCGCGAGGCATGGGATGCAGCCCTGCACAGGCTCGGCACGGGTGCCCCGCCCGCCCCCTTCGAGGTCCGGGTGCGCAGGGACGACGGACAGACGGTGTGGCTTTCACTGGCCCTGTGGCCCGTCGACTCCGTGCCGGAGGAGGACGGTCCCCCACCCGCCGTGGAAGGCATGGCCCACGACATCACTGCCCACAAACTGGCGGAGATGGACCTCACCCGCCGCATCGTGACCGACCCGCTCACCGGACTCTTCAACCGCGCGCACATGGAGGACATGCTCCCCCGTATGCTCGCACGGGCGGCTGAAGACGGAAGGACACTGGGGCTGCTCTTCATCGACCTCGACGGGTTCAAGGCCGTGAACGACACCTACGGTCATGCCGTGGGCGACACCCTTCTCCAGCAGGTCGCCGGGCGTCTGCGCCGCAGACTACGGCATACGGACATCGCCATACGGCTTGGCGGAGACGAATTCGCCGTCCTCCTCTGGGATGTCGCAGGCAAGGAAGCGGTGGAACGCATCGGTGCGGGCATCCTCTCCATCATGGCCCCGGCGTTCACCTGTACCGACATCCCCTGTTCCGTCTCGGCGAGCATCGGGGCAAGCCTCTACCCCCAACACGCCGACGACGCCCCGTCCCTGTTACGACTGGCTGATGAAGCCATGTACAGGGCCAAGGCGGAGGGCAAGAATCGCATGGCCTTCGCAGGGCCGTCCAGGGCGGGAGACTAGGGACACACCCAGCGTAAAGGTCACGCCAAAGGCGAGACACCCGGCCCGCTGTGCCGCAGCGAGCCGATGCCGGAGACACGAGACCCACACAGTGGGGACATGCGCGGGGTCTTGCCCGGGAGGCCTAGGGGGCGGGAGTGCCGGGCGTACCGGGGGGCGTACCGGGAGTGCCGGACGACGCGGGAACAGGAGGCGGGACGGCCCCGGATGTGCCTTCGGGAGCGGCGGGCTCGCCTGTGGGCGTAGCCGGAACCGGTGAAGCCCCCCCGCCCTGTTTCGCTTCGGAGTCCTTCACGGCTGTACCGTCCTTCCCTTCCCCCTGCTTTTCGGGGGACGGCGGGGTGGCGGGCGAGACGGCGGGCTGGTCGGACTGGGCGGGCTGGCCGGGCTTGACGCCCCCGGCATCCACCGGGGCCGACGGCGAAACCCCGTCATTCACGACGGGCACGGGTTGTGCGCCATCGCCCCCGTGTTCCGGCTTCTGCGGGGGTGTGGCCGCACCTGTGACGGGAGACGCCCCGCCATCGGGCAACACGAAGGACTTCGGCGTCGCGGCAGGGACCCTGTTCACACCGGCACCCACGAGAACGAGGTGCACCCGATGCCCCTTGCCCCGCGTGAGGACGGTATACAGCGTGTCGGTGATGAAACGGCGCTGTCCGTCCACGAAGATGGTGGCCTCCACCGCATAGGTCATGCGTTCGTCGATGCGGGCCTCCTCGACTTCAAGCCGGAAGGGCACGGGAACCTGCCTGTCGGGGGAAAGCTCGACGCGGGCGACCTCCGTGGCCGGGGCGTCCTGCCGGCTGACATCGAGCAGGCGCACCACAAGCGTGTAGCCGGGCGGCAGGGCGATACGCTCACGGTATGAGACGGTACCGTCCACGGCCAGCATGTGCATGGGGGACGCAAGCGCGGGTTTTTCCACGACCGAGGCTGGAACCGGGCCGCACTGGGCCGTTGTGGACACGAGGCAGAAGAGCGAAGTCGCGGCACAGGCGAACAGGCGTAGGAACATGTGTCGCTCCATGGTTGTATGGTACGGTATGACCGGATGCCGCAGGGCATCGGGCACGTATCCGGCAAAACACCGGACGGGACATCGGGCAGGATGTCGGGCAGGACATCGCGCAAGATGTCGGCCAAGACGATTTTTCCATAGCACGCACACGCACCGTTGTCTTGCCCCCCATACGCCGGACGATCACCCCGTCCATCCACAAGACAGCCCTTCTCCGCATCCCTGACCGACTCCATGACCGACGACCTGCAAGCCACGTCCGACGCGGCCCCGCAGGGGGCATTGACTTCATCACCGCTTCTCCCTATCTGTGCGCCGTCCAGACATCTTCTCCATCTCTCCGGCGGTCTGGACGACCCGGAGAGACATCGGGCCACGACGCCACCCCGGAGGGGCGAAGGCCATGCCCCCATCCCACAGCACATCACCGAGACAACCGGAATGCGTACCTGCCACCCGGCAGGCACGACGCCGCACGCGACGTCACGACAACATCCAGTGAACGACGCAGGGTGCGCTTGCCCGCATCGATGATTGTCCCTAGAATGCACCACTGCGGCCCACCCCCTCGCAACCATCAGGAGTTTGCAGCATGTACCGCAATACAAAGAACGTTCCCTACTATGTCTTCGGCAAAGGCTCGTTCGCCCAGTTGGGCGACCTGCTGGCGGAACGCCGTGCCGAAAAGGGCCCCGTCGTCTTCTTCGTCGACCACTTCTTCCGCGGGCACGACCTCATAGACCGTCTGCCCATGCAGCAGGGCGACCAGCTGCACTTCGTCGACACCACCGAAGAACCCAAGACCACCGACATCGACGCCTTCACCGCCGCGATACGCGCCGACGACGACCGCCAGCCCTGCTGCGTGGTGGGCATCGGCGGCGGTGCCGTGCTGGACACCGCCAAGGCCGTGGCCAACATGCTCACCAACCCCGGCAAGGCCGAAGACTATCAGGGCTGGGACCTCGTGAAGTTCCCCGCCGTCTACAAGATAGGCGTACCCACCCTTTCGGGTACCGGGGCCGAATGCTCGCGCACCTGCGTGCTCACCAACGTGCAGCGCGGCATCAAGCTGGGCATGAACAGCGACTTCACCATGTACGACCAGTTGCTGCTCGACCCTGAACTCACCCGCACCGTACCCCGCGACCAGTACTTCTACACGGGCATGGACACCTACATGCACTGCATCGAGTCGCTGCGGGGCAGCTACCGCAACGTCATCATCGACGCGCTGGCGGAGAAGGCCGTGGGCATGTGCCTCGACATCTTCCTCTCCGACGACATGATGAGCGACGAGAATCTCGAGAAGATGATGATAGCCTCGTACCTCGGCGGCATGAGCGCAGGCAACGTGGGCGTCATCCATCCCATCTCCGCCGGTCTTTCGGTGGTGCTGCACGCCCACCACGGCATCGCCAACTGCCATGCCATGAGCGTGCTCGAAGATTTCTACCCCGAAGACCACAAGCACTTCGTGGCCATGATGGAACGTCAGGGCGTCACACTGCCCAAGGGGCTGTGCGCGAACCTCACCGACGCGCAGTACGAGTCCCTCGTCGCCTCGTCGGTGGTGCACGAGAAGCCGCTGACCAACGCCCTCGGCCCCGGCTTCCGCGACATCCTCACCCGCGAGAAGGTCATCTCCCTGTTCAAGGCCATGTAGCGGCGCGTCCACGCATACCGGGTCGCGGGGGGACACCCTCCCGCGACCATGCCATACCGCCACCGGGACAGGCGGAACACCCGGTCGGCCCACGCAGCAACCCTCCCGGCAGGACACATCAGGAGTCTGACGGATGGAACTCAAGGTCAATTTCAGCGGTCGCGCCCTCAGGTACACCGAAGAGGAAATCGCCACCGTGGTGGACGCCATGCGCAATGCGGAGACGCTCACGCAGGGCCGCTACATGCAGGAATTCCAGCAGAGGTTCTCCCGGTTCATCGGTGTGGAGCACAGCTTCGCAGTCATGAACGGCGTCTCGGCACTGGAGCTTTCGGCCCAGCTTTGCCGCTTCCGCCCCGGTGACGAGGTCATCATCCCGTCACACACCTTCACCGCTTCGGCCTATCCCTTCGCCAAGAAGGGGGCGAAACTGGTGTGGGCCGACATCGACCTCGCCACCCGCGTCGTCACCGCCGAGAGCATCGAGAAGGTGCTCACGCCGCGCACCAGGGCCATCGTCGTGGTGCACCTGTACGGCTACGTGGCCGACATGCCCGCCATCATGGACCTCGCGCGCAGGCACAACCTGCTGGTCGTCGAAGACACCGCGCAGTCCATCGGCGCGGACATCGACGGCGTCATGTCCGGTGCCTTCGGCGACTTCGCCATCTATTCGTTCCATTCGCACAAGAACATGACCACCCTCGGCGAGGGCGGCATGCTCGTGGTGAAGGACCCCGCACTGGCGAAGCTGGTGCCCGCCCTGCGCCACAACGGGCATTGCGGCTTCGACTTCGAACGCCCCGACTACTGGAAGCCCGCCATGGGCAACGTGGACATGCCCGAGATCGATGGCGAGTTCCTGTGGCCCAACAACTACTGCATCGGCGAGATAGAGTGCGCGCTTGGCATCAAACAGCTTGAACGCGTCTCCCGCATCAACGCCGAGAAGCGCGAACGCGCCATACGCTTCATCGACGCGCTGGCGGACTACCCCGAACTCGAATTCCACCGGGTGGACACCACCCGCCACAACTACCACCTGCTGGCCGCCCGCATGACCAACGGCAGGCGCGACGACTTCATCCGCGCCATGCATGACGAGAAGGGCGTGAAGTGCGTGGTGCAGTACTACCCGCTCGACCGTTACCCGTTCTACAAGAAACTGGGCTTCGGCACGGCGGACTGCCCCAACGCCGACCTCTTCTTCGACAACATGGTCTCCTTCCCGTTCCAGCACTGGCTGACAGAAGGCGAGTTCGACCACATGCTCGCCTCGACCATCGACGTGCTCGAAACCCTCCGCAAGGGATAGCCGCCGCATGAGCGACACGCGACGCTGCGTCGTCATCCCCGCGGTCAAGAAGAACGCGGTCATCCCCGACCAGCTGGTGAAACGGCTGGCGGGGGTGACGCTCATCCAGCGTGCCATCGACACCGCCAAGGCGCTTGCCCCCGGCGACGACATCGTGGTCGTCACCGACAGCCAGGAAATCGCCCTCATCTGCGAACGCAACGGGGTGCGCCATGTGTGCAACCCCGGACTGCATCTCGCCACGCTGGACATCGTGCGCGAATTGCGCGGCGTTCTTGAAGACCTCGCCCGCAGCTACGGGCATATCGTCATCTACCGCGCAAGCTGCCCCCTGCTCACCGCCGACGACATCGAAGACGCCTACGCCACCTTCCTGCGCGAAGGGGCCGACTGCCTCGTCACCGTCAAGAGCGTGCGCCACCGCGTGTGGGAGAAGCGCAACGGGGGACTCGACGCCCTGCTGTCGCAGGACGAGACCGAACCTTCCATCTATGTCGAGAGCAAGGCACTGGTCATGCTCGACGCCTCGGCGCTGACCCGCGGCGAGGTACGCAAGGTCGTCCCCTACTTCCTCAACGACCGGGCCATCGAGATAAACAGCTACCAGGACTGGTGGATCTGCGAGAAGCTGCTCTGCCGCAAGCACATCGTGTTCGTGGTGGCGGGCTACCCCGCCATCGGCATGGGACACATCTTCCGTGCGCTGATGCTGGCACACGAGGTGGCCGACCACCGCATCACCTTCCTGTGCACCCGTGAAAGCGAGCTTGCAGCCAGCAACATCGCCGCACGCGACTACCGTACGCGGGTGCAGCAGGGCGACGACCTTGCGGCGGATGTACTGTCCCTGCGACCCGACCTCGTCATCAACGACATCCTCAACACCGATGCCGACTATGTGGGCCGCCTCAGGGAGGCGGGTGTGCGCGTGGTCAACTTCGAGGACGAAGGGCCCGGCGCGCATCTGGCAGACCTTGTGGTCAACGCCCTGTACGAGGAGAAGGTCGACGACCCGCGTTTCCTGCACGGGCACCGCTTCTTCTGCCTGCGCGACGAATTCGTCAACGGCGTTCGCAACGACTATCGCGACCCGGTGCGTTGCGTCCTTGTCACCTTCGGCGGCACCGACCACTCCGACTTCAGCCGTGGCACCCTCGACGCCATCGAACCGCTGTGCCGCGAACGCGGCATCACCATCCGGCTTGTGGCGGGCCCAGGTTACGCCCACAAGGACGCCATGCAGGAACATGTGGAACGGCTTGGTTCGCCCCTCGTGGAGTTCACCTACGCCACCAACGTCATGTCCCGCATGATGGAGGGGGCCGACCTCGCCATCTGTTCCGCCGGACGCACGGTGTATGAACTGGCGCACATGCGCGTGCCTGCCATCGTCATGGCCCATCACGAACGGGAGGGGCGGCACACCTTCGCCCGCGGACGCAACGGCTTCGCCTACCTCGGCGTCATGGAGCACTTCGACGGGGCCAAGCTCACCCGCGTGTTCACCCAGCTTCTCGACGCCGGAAACCGCCGCCGCCTGTTCGACAGGCAGGCGCGGTTCGACTTCATCCGCAACAAGGCCGACGTGGTACGCCGCATCACCGCGCTGCTCGACGACACCCCCGCACCGGAGAACGCATGAAGACCGTAGCCCTCATACAGGCACGCCTCGGTTCCAGCCGCCTGCCCTGCAAGATGATGCTCTCGCTGCACGGCCTGCCCGTCATCGACTGGGTCGTGCGCCGCGTACGCCGTGCCACCCTCGTCGACGAGGTGGTGGTAGCCACCTCCACGCAGCCCGAGAACGACATCCTCGAACATCACCTCTCCCGGCAGGGGGTGGCGGTGTTCCGCGGGCCGGAAGACGACGTGCTCGAACGCTTCCGCCTCGCCGGGGCTGCCTACGGCGCAGAGCAGGTGGTGCGCGTGTGCGCCGACAACCCGCTCATCTGGGGCGGTGCCATCGACGACCTCATCCGCTTCTGGCGGGCCGAGGGGTGCGACTACGCCTACAACCACATCCCGCGCGGCAACCTCTACCCCGACGGTCTCGGGGCGGAGACGCTCTCGTTCGCACTGCTCGAGGAAGTGGCCCGCGAGGCGACGCTGCCCGAACACCGCGAGCACTGCCTGTCGTTCATCTGGGCGCACCCCGAACGCTACACCATACGTACCTTCGACCCGGCCGACCCGGCGTTGCACCGTCCCGACCTCAAACTGGACATGGACACGCCCGCCGACTACCGGTACCTCGCCCTTATGGACATCCATCCCGACATCACCCCGGAGGAGCTGGTCGCCATGCTCCCCCGCACGGCATAAGCCCAACAGCCCCAACCCAACCAAGGGAGGAGCACGATGAAACTTCTCGAACTGTTCGCACACCGCCCCGTCCCCGCCGACGGCATCGCACGGCCCTACGTCATCGCCGAAGCGGGCGTGAACCACGAAGGCAGCATGGACATCGCGCGCCGCCTCATCGACGAGGCGTGCGAAGGCGGTGCCGACGCCATCAAGTTCCAGACCTACAAGGCGGCCACGCTCGCATCCAAGGACTCTCCGGCCTACTGGGACACCACCAAGGAACCCACCAAGAGCCAGTACGAGCTGTTCACCCGCCACGACAAGTTCTGGAAGGGCGAGTTCGAGGCCCTGAAGCGACATTGCGACACGGCGGGCATCGAGTTCCTCTCCACGCCGTTCGACGTGGAGTCGGCAGGTTTCCTCGACGATCTCATGGACGTGTTCAAGATCTCCTCGTCGGACATCACGAACAAGCCGTTCATCCGCTTCCTGTGCGACTTCAAGAAGCCCATCATCCTCTCCACCGGGGCCGCCTACCTGCATGAGATCGCAGAGGCCGTGTCGTGGATCGAAGAGAAGGGCAACCCGCTGGCGTTGCTGCACTGCGTGCTGAACTACCCCACCGACGACGTGAACGCGGGCCTCGGCATGATCCCCGTGTTGCGCCAACACTTCCCGCAGCACCTCATCGGCTATTCCGACCACACCCTCCCGCGTGACATGAAGGTGCTCGAAGTGGCCACGCTGCTCGGTGCGACCATCCTCGAAAAGCACTTCAGCCACGACAAGACCCTGCCGGGCAACGACCACTACCACGCCATGGACAAGGACGACCTCAAGGTCTTCCGCACGAACATGGAGCGCGTCACCGGCATGGTGGGCCCGTGCAACATCACCTCGCTGCCCTCCGAGGAACCGGCACGCCGCAACGCCCGCCGCAGCCTCGTGGCCGCCCGCGCCATCCCCGCGGGCAAGGTGCTCGAACCCGCCGACCTGACGTGGAAGCGTCCGGCCCACGGCATCAGCCCCCGCTGCTATGACGAGGTCGTGGGCATGAAGGCACGCGCCGACATCGCCGAAGACACCGTCCTGAAATGGGGCCATCTCGAATAGCAACCGCAACCGCGCCGCCGTGCCCAACGGCACGGCGGCGCAGGTCACATCCATGAGCGACAGCACCGCACGCCGCGTCCTCGTCCTCGGGGCCGCCCCCGAAGACGCCACGCCCGAGACGCATATCATGGCGGGGCCGTGGGCCTTCGCCGGTCAGGAGGAACGCTTTCCCGGCTGGGAGACATCCTTCACCATCTGCCCGCCGCCCTTCGCCGACCCCGACCTTCTGGCACAGGCGCAGGACGAGGCCCACACCTATGCCATCAGCCGCATCGACGACATCGCCCTGCGGCTGGGCGCGCACCACGGTGCCGACCTGCCACGCGCCTTCTGGGAGGTGGCCCTCATCCCGTGGCTGGCACTCTGCGGACAGTTGCTGGTGGAACGGCAACGTCGCGTACAGGACATGCTACGCCTCTTCGGTGACGAAGAACTTGAAGTCACCCTGCTGCCCGGCGACTGCGCCTTCTCCTTCCACTCGACGCACGATTTCGTCCTCCACGGCGCACAGGACAACCTGTTCAACCACTGGGTCTTCTCGCGCATGATCGAGGGCATGGTCCCGGCGGCGTGGACCGTGCGCTGGGCGCAACCCGTCACGCGCCATTCCGGCGCTCCCGAGAAGGGCTTGCGCCACATGGCGCGCACCCTGCTCTACAAACTGCCATTCCCCCGCGTGAAGGGCTTCTCCACCCGTCGTTCGCTGCTGTATTCGCTGGCCCTCATGGCCAACCGCAACTCCGCCGACAACACGATACCCCTCGACAGGCTGCGGGGCAGGATGCCGCAGTGGTGCTTCGACCCCGACACGGTACTGTTGCCGTCCATCCCGCGCAGCTTCTACACCACGCCGCTCCCGCGCCGCGTGAAGCCCGCTGCCCGTCCCGGCATCCGTGTCGCCAGCGTCGCCAGCTTCTACGACGACCCCTACCGCTTTCATCTCGCCGCCGCACGCGCTGCCGGCACCCGGCTGGTCTTCATCCAGCATGGCGGCAACTACGGGCATGTCCGCACCTACGGCACATCGCCCGTCTACGAGTACAACCAGCACGCCTTCCTCACATGGGGGTGGACGTCGCACGGGCCGCACAAGGGCAACTTCGTCCCCGTGCCCCACGCGCAGCTTCAGGAGTTACGCGGCAGGCACCGGGACGAAAGCGGCAGGCTCATCCTCGTGGGCGCGGAGATGAGTACCTTCAACTACAGACTCGACTCCAAGCCGCAGCCTTTCGAATTCACGCACTACCGCAACGACAAGGTGACGTTCCTCGAAGCCCTGCCCGAAGCCACCCGCAAGGCCACCCTGTACCGGCCCTACTTCGAGACCCGCAGCGGACTTGAAGACGCGCCATGGGTGCTGCGACGCGTACCTGACGTGGAACGCTGCACGGGCAGCCTCGACGACCACATGCTCCGCTGCCGCCTGCTGGTGCTAGACCACCACGGCACAACCCTTGAACTGGCCATGGCCGCCGACGTACCCATGGTGCTGTTCTGGAACATGCAACACTGGCGCGTGTGCCCCGAGACGGAAGAGGCCCTCGGCTGGCTTGAGGAGGCGGGCATCTATCACCGCACCCCTGCGGCTGCGGCAGCGCACATCGCCCGCATCTGGGACGACGTTCCCGGCTGGTGGCACTCCGCCCCGGTACGCGAGGCACGCGCCCGGTGGTCCGCCCGCTATGCCCTGACCACCGACGACGATTTCGACAGGGTATGGACGCAGACCCTGCGGACCCTCTAGCCCGCGAGACGCACGCCCATGTCCGGCAGACTTCGCAACGCACTGCACAAGATACGCGACCGCGGCCTCACCCCGCGCGACCTCTTCAGCTACGGCTGTATCGCGGGGCATCGCCTGCTTTCCGGGGCATGGGGCACGCTCATGCTGCGGGCCAAGGCCGGTTGCCTCGGCATCACCGTCGGCAAGGGCTGCGAGTGCTTCGGCACGGTCATCCTCTCGCGCTGGCCGGGCAGCCGCATCGAACTCGGCGACGGGGTGAGCATCATCTCCTCGTCACGGCGCTGCACTTCTGCCACCATCCACGCCCCCACGCGACTTCGCACCTTCGCGCCCACGGCACGCATCATCCTCGAGGACGGCGTGAGTCTCAACGGCACGGCCATCACCGCCCGGTCGCGCACCATCCGCATCGGCAAGGGCACCATGGTCGCGCCCAACTGCGTCATCACCGACTCCGACTTCCACGCCATGTGGCCCCCCGAGACGCGGCTGGACACACCCGCCTTCGAACGCGATGCCGACGTGACCATCGGTCAACATGTCTGGCTGGGGATGCGCTGCATCGTGCTCAAGGGCGTGACCATCGGTGACGGGGCCATCGTGGCGGCAGGCAGCGTGGTCACACGCGACGTGCCCCCCGCGACACTGGTGGCGGGCGTACCCGCCCGCGTGGTACGACAGTTGCCGTGACGGTTTTGGTGGCGGCCGATTGAAACCGTAGCGTACGAGACGACGGACCGGGGGATTTTCAGTCCCCTGCTCTCTGCGCCCCGTACGCTGTCCCAAAGCACGCCGCCACGCGCGGTACAATCCGCGACACACCACGTGATAAGCCACACGATGTGACACGTCAGGTGACAAGGGGTTCCCGACCATCCCCGATGCCGCCTCTTTTCCGTCCACACCGGTCGACGCGGCAACCGCGCCCTGCACCATCACACACGACGTAACGCGCGCCGCCCCGACGCACAGAACGGACTCCATCATGGCCCAACCCCAGCAGACACTCGCCAAACGCTACGCCTACAAGCTGCTTGCCAACGTCGCCAGCATCCCCGTGTACCTGACGATGGAGGCCATACTGCCTCGCGCCCTCGGCCCCAAGGCCTACGGCGACTACAGTTTCGCCACCAACATGTTCCAGCAGTTCACGGGCTTCCTCGACATGGGCACCTCGACCTGCTTTTACAACGCCCTGTCACGGCGACAGCAGGAATTCGGCCTCGTCTCCTTCTACCTTCGCGCCACCGCCCTCATGCTGGTGGTGACCATGCTCTCATCAGGGCTGGCCTTCGTGCCTGTGCTTGGCGACTGGCTGTTGCCGGGTGTTCCGGCATGGATAGTGCCGCTGGCCGCGCTGTGGGCCTTCCTCACATGGTGGGGGCGCGTGCTGCGTTCCATGAATGACGCGCTGGGTGTCACGGTCTCCAGCGAGATGGTGCGCACGGCGGTGAATCTCGGTAGCGTGGCCGTTCTTGCGGGACTGTTCTGGGCCGGATGGCTCAACATGGGGGTGCTCTTCGCGCAGCAGTACGCCACGCTACTCCTGCTGGCGGCGGGGTTCGGTCTCGTCCTGCGCGGCTGCTGGCAGAAGCCCGACTTCACTCTCGACCGCGAGGCGCGACGCGCCTACACCCGCGAATTCTGGACGTACAGTTCGCCCCTCTTCGTGCAGGCGTTGGCCTCAACGGTGTTTCTCGTGGCGGAACGCTGGCTGCTCCAGACCTTCGAAGGCAGCGTGCAGCAGGGGTTCTTCGCCCTCTCGCAGAAGGTGGGCATCGCCTGCTTCCTGTTCGTTTCCGCCATGACCCCGCTGGTCATGCGCGAGCTGTCCATCGCCTACGGCAACAAGGACCTCAAGGAGATGGGCAGGCTGCTCGACCGCTTCGCCCCCCTGCTCTTCACCGTGGCGGGCTACTTCTCGTGCTTCACCGCCGTCGAAGCCCCCGCCGTGGTGGCCATCTTCGGCGGAGCGCAGTATGCGGCGGCCATCGTGCCTGTGCAGATAATGGCCCTGTACCCCGTGCATCAGGGCTACGGGCAACTGGCAGGCGCGGTGTTCTATTCCATGGGGCGCACCCGCACCATGCGCAACATCGCCGTCACCGAGTACTGCATCGGGTTCTGCATGTCGTGGCTGCTGCTTGCCCCTGCCTCGCACTTCGGCTTCGGTCTCGGGGCCACCGGGCTTGCCATCAAGACCGTGCTGCTCCAGTTCGTCTCCGTCAATTTCATGCTCTGGGTGGGCTCGCGCATGATACCCATGCACTTCTGGCGCAACGTAGCCCATCAGGCCGGGGCGCTGGCCTTCCTCGTCGGCGCGGCGTGGCTGTGCCGCACGGGCACGATGGCCCTCGGCCTCGGCGATGCCACGGCCATCGTCCGCTTCTTCGTCTCGGGCGTGCTCTACTCGTGTCTCGTGGGCGGAGGAGTACTCCTGTTCCCGCCTCTCGCAGGCCTGACACGGGCCGACCTGACCGGGCTTGCCACTCGCGCCCTCGGCAGACTGCGTCGCAACAGATAAGGATCCTGCGACCGGAAAGAACACTGAAGTGCCGCACGGGAACACACCGTGTGGCACTTCATCAGCATGCACAGCCAGTCCGGCATCTGCTCGCGGACACCATGTCCTGAACGGCATCACCCTCCCTGCCACCATACCGTGAACGTCATGCCACCCCACCATATGACAGTATCGCAGTACGGGAGCGCAGCCTTACACCACACCAGTATACTCCACATCCCCCATTGCCTTCGTGGCATTTGCAGGTAAAGTCTACGTTCTTTCACCGGCACGTAACGGCGGACAGATACCTGTGTCGCACGTTCAGGCCAGCGTCCCCATCACCCCCAGAACCTGCGAGAGAGACATGCTACGCAACTATTCCATCGCCACACGCATGACGGCGCTCTTCACCGTCATGGCGCTGTGCATCGTCTGCATCGTAGCGGCCTTCTACGGCACCATCGCCAGAGTGACAGCCGCAGGTGTCTCCACCTCGCAGACCATGCTGCTTGACGAACAGAAGAACCGCATCCAGTCCATCACCCACTCCACGGCCCTGTCGCTGGAGGTACTCACCGCCCGCGTACAGACCGACGAGGAGAAACTCGCCATCATCGCCGATGCCATCGAGAAGGCGCGTTTCGAAAGCGACAACTCCGGCTACTTCTTCGTCTACACGGGTACGGTCAACGCCGCCCACCCGACCCAGAAGCAACTCATCGGCAAGGACCTCGGCAACACCACCGACCGCGAAGGCGTGTACTACGTACGTGAACTCGCGCGGGTGGCGGCGAGCGGCGGCGGGTTCGTCACCTTCGTCTTTCCCAAACCGGGCAAGGGCGACCTCTCCAAACTGGGATATGCCGAGGCCATTCCCGGCACACGCTACTGGATTGGCACGGGCATCTACATCGACAACATCGACGCCGCGCGCGAGACCCTGCACGCCACCATGACGGACATCAGCCAGCGCGAGACCCTCATCACCCTCGGTGTGGTGCTTGCGGTGCTGCTGCTTCTGGGCGCCCCCGCAGCCATGGCCCTGACCCGTTCCATCGTGCGGCCCCTCGCTGCGGCGACCCATGCCGCCACGCGCATCACGGCGGGTGAACTCGACATAACCCTCGACACGTCGGGCAGGGATGAGGCCGCCACCCTGCAACGCGCCCTCGCCGACATGGTGACGACCCTGCGCGACAACTTCGCAGCACTCCATGCCAAGGAGGCCGAGGCGCAACGCCAGACCCAGAGTGCCCTTGAAGCGGCTGCCCGTGCGGACGAGATGGCCCGTGTGGCCCTCGCCTCCCGCGAGGGGATGTCCAGCACCGCCGTGCGCCTCGGCGACGTCACGACCGACCTCGACACCGACTCGCACCGTCTTGCCGCCCTGTCGGGTTCCATCAACAGTGGGTCCGGCATCCAGTTGCAACGGGTGGGCGAGACCGCCACGGCCATGAGCCAGATGAACGCGACGGTCCTCGACGTGGCCCACAGCGCTGCGGGCGCAGCTGAACAGACGGCCCTCACCCGCGACAAGGCCCGCGAGGGGGTCGACTCGGTCAAGGCCACGCTCGATGCCATGCAGTCGCTTGACACCGTGGCCACTGGTCTGGCCGACGACATGCGCAAACTCGACGCCCAGTCCGCCGCCATCGACAAGGTGGTCAACGTCATCAACGACATCGCCGACCAGACGAACCTGCTGGCCCTCAACGCCGCCATCGAGGCGGCCCGTGCGGGCGAGGCGGGACGAGGGTTCGCCGTCGTGGCCGACGAGGTGCGCAAGCTTGCCGAGAAGACCATGCAGGCCACCGGCGAGGTGGGCATCACCGTGCGCAACATCCAGACACTTACCCGTTCCAACGTGGCGAGCATGGAAGATGCCCTGAAGGCCATCCGCGCCGCTGCCGAGCGTTCCGGACAGTCCGCCGCCACCCTCGGTGAAATTCTGCGCATGACAGACGCCGCAGCGGCACAGGTTCAGGCCATCGCCGCAGCAGCCGAGGAACAGTCCGCCGCATCGGAGCAGATAACCCGCAGCATCGCCGAGATAGACGCCGTCGCACGCGACAACGGCTCGCTGCTGTCTGAGGCCGATACGGCCATCCGGGGCATCGAGGACAAGACGGGCATTCTGCGCGGCCTCATGGCCGACCTCAACGACAAGGCCCGTAGCTGACCCGGCGCAAAGGGGCTACCGGACGCCACCCGGCCACCCTGCGGAAGGGACGGACACTGGAGTATCAGCCCCCTGCCTGCGGCCTGTGCACAGGCCGCGGGCAGGGGCGTCATTCACCGGCCGACACATGACGCAGTGCCAGCCGATGCAGCCGGTGTCCCCTCCGCGAGGTACAGCCCCGGCAAAAGCGGGGTACGCCATCATCCCCGCCTCTCCCTCCCGGCACCATCTCTGTTCCACCCGGCCGATGTCTTTCGCCCCCAAGCCCCCGCAAGGGTTATTGCACCCGACATCACGCAAGGATATACTGCCACCGCCTGAAAAGCCCCGACATCGCATCGCGCAGCCGCGCCCTGCCGGGACACCGTGAAGCGCCGCGACAGTCGCGGTCGCCTCGCCACCTCCGATACCGCCGCGCACACCGCACGACGGCGACCCACGCGCCACGGACGCGTACCGAGAACGACATGACTACCGCACACGATATCCGCTCCAAGATGCAACGGGGCGAAGCCACCATCGGCACATGGATGCAACTGCCCTCCACCGACGTGGCCGAGATACTGGGCCGCGCCGGGTACGACTGGGTGGCGGTCGACCTCGAGCACGCCGCCTTCACCCGCGCCATGCTGCCCGACCTGTTCCGCGCCATCGAACTCGGCGGCACGGCACCGTTCGCCCGCGTGGCCGAAGCGACGCTGACCGACATCAAGGCCGCGCTCGATTCGGGCGCACACGGCATCATCTTTCCCATGATCGAAACGCGCGAACAACTCGACGCCGCCATCGGATGGGCGTTGTACCCGCGCACCGACGGGCCTTCGGGCATCCGCGGCGTGGGCTACTGCCGGGGCAACCTCTTCGGCCGCGAGTTCGACGCCTACCGCAACACCACCGCGCGCGACCTCGTGTTCGTGGCCCAGATAGAGCACATCCGCGCCGTGGAGAACCTCGACGCCATCCTCGCGCACCCGCGCCTCGACGCCATCATGGTCGGCCCCTACGACCTTTCCGGGTCCATGGGGCTGACGGCACAGTTCGACCACCCCGATTTCAAGGCCGCGCTCGACCGCATCCGCGACAAGGCCGTGGCACACGGCGTGCCCATGGGCCTGCACATCGTCCAGCCGGACGAGGCGCTGGTACGCGCCAAGGTGGCCGAAGGCTACCGCTTCATCGCCTACGGCATCGACGCCGTGTTCCTCTACCACGGGGCACAGTGCCCCGCCCCTACAGCAGAACGGAAGTGACCATGAAGATAACGCTCTTCGGCGGAGCCGGTTTTCTCGGCTCACATGTGTGCGACAAGCTTTCCGAGGCCGGGCATGACGTGACCGTGGTCGACCTGCGGCCCTCGCCCTACCTTCGTCCCGACCAGACCATGATCACCGGCAACATCCTCGACGAGGAACTGGTTGCCCGTGCCGTGGAAGGCGCGGACATGGTCTTCAACTACGCGGGCATCGCCGACATCGGCGAGGCCAACCGCCGCCCGGTCGACACCGC
>Ga0302253_1000815_pt1 | contig 22258 bp, 19 predicted proteins | sample AAG_RA_Trp_MG_FD_193537 | JGI IMG/M metagenome (GOLD analysis project Ga0302253, IMG submission 193537) | Enriched activated sludge microbial communities from anaerobic digester in WTTP, New Holstein, Wisconsin, United States - AAG_RA_Trp | ecosystem: Engineered > Bioreactor > Anaerobic >...
GGAAGGCATCAGTGATGACTTATATGAAATATTCCTGAATCTCCAGAAGGAGATGATGATAAGAAAGCAATATGAGCCCGGTGTGGATTACGGTGAATTCAGGGAGATTCAAAAGGATTTGCCCGAAACTCAGAAGATGAGGATCATTGTTTGTTCATATGAAGGCAAACCCGTCACAGCAACAATCGGCTCTGCAATAGGAAACACAGGCATTTATCTGCTGGGCGCAACAGGCAATACAGGCTTGCAATTGAAGGGGGCGTATCTTTCTCAATGGCTGATGATCGGCTGGATGAAAGATCGCGGATGCCGCTGGTACGATCTGGGCGGCATCAATCCGGAAAGCAATCCTGGTGTCTATCATTTCAAGGCCGGCCTTTCGGGGCGAGAAGTTCATCATATCGGGCAGGTTGAAATATGTCAGAGTAAGGTCAGTAAACTTGTTGTCAAAATTGTGGATTGGTTTAGATCATTGAATAATGTGCGCAACAAGATCTCAGTAAAATAAGATCAGTTCATGTGATTAATTATGAAAACAAAGTTTATGCGCAAATCCAAGATGTGGACAATTCAATTGGGTTTTACGAAGGAATGGAAAACGCCTTGTCGATAACGAAGTGTTTAAAGACACAGGATGCCCACAATCTAACGATTGTCATAGTTAACTGGAATGGTGGGGACCTCCTGCTCCGCTGTTTGGCCTCCATACGTTCGAGCGAATTCCCTTCTGTTGTAAAAGTGATCGTTATCGATAACAACTCAGTCGATGGCAGTCGGGAACGTGTACATTGTGAGTTTCCGGAGTTCAGTGTGATAAACTCAGGCGGCAACATAGGCTTTGGTCGCGGTAACAACCTCGCTCGCCCGCTTGTGGACACTGAACTGGTGTTGTTTCTCAATCCGGACACGGAACTGCGTCCGGACACGCTTCAGCGCACGGTCGAATGTTTGGTGCACCGCCCTGACGTCGGGGCGCTGAGTTGCAAAATGGTCTATAAGGACGGCACCATACATGAACAAGGACTGCAATGGTTTCCCAATCCGGCAACGGTGTTCCTGGAATTGCTCCTTCCAGAGTGGACGCGTCGTGGCTGGATGCAGGGATGGTTGCCACGATTGGACCCGCTCCAAAGTGGTGAGGTATTGAAGCTGTATGGGGGTTTCATCTTGGCACGCCGGGAAGTGCTGGACCTTGTGGGCTGGTTTGACGAGCGTTATTTCATGTATGCAGAGGATGTGGACCTTTCACGAAGCATTTGCGAACTTGGATGGAAGCTTTATTATCTTGCGGAAACGGAGATCGTTCATGTGGTCGGCGGAAGCAGTGAACGCACACCGAATGGCTTTTCCGTCCTGATGAAACAACATTCGATTAACCAGCTGATGCAGAAATACCATGGTCCCTTAGGGTCTGTTATGCACCGTCTGGCCGTGGCAAGTGCCGCCGGCATGCGTCTGGTGACACTTGCAGTTATATGGCCGGGTTTTCGACTGCTTGGAAGACCCCTGGCTGGCTGGCGAGACGCATATTGGAAAAGCCAACTGCTTTTAAAATGGGCATGGGGACTAAAAAACGCACTAATCCCTGAATACTCAAAAACCAAAAGTCTCTCGTAAATCGAGGCAGAGAAACAGGCAGCACTTTTTTCATGACTCCAATCGCCTTACTATTCCTGATGACTGCCGCAGTGGCAATCTTGACGGTTCCCCGACGTTGGGCACCGGTTCCACTGTTGGCCGGTGCCTGCTATATGACCCTGGGCCAGGGAATAATAATCGGGGGGTTCCACTTCTACTTTATTCGGCTTCTTCTGTTGGTGGGTTTGATACGGATCTTTGTGCGACATGAGCGCCCACATGGTGGGATGCTTGGCATGGACTGGGCATTCGTTCTGTGGGCAGGCTGGGCGATCCTAGCAAGCGCCTTTCACAATAACCCTGCCGACACGCTTCAGATGCATCTGGGTATGGTTTACAACGGGTTAAGTATATATTTCCTGTTCCGCTGCTTCGTCCAGACAGAGGAGGATATCCGAAAGGTACTACGTATTACGGTGTGGCTGTTGGTTCCTGTGGCCTTGACAATGGTATATGAGCAGACCGCACACTACAACATCTTTTCGGTATTAGGGGGAATTAATGAAGTGCCAATTTTCCGCGAAGGCCATATACGTTCCCAGGGGCCCTTTGCACACCCTATCCTTGCTGGAATTGTGGGAGGGGTATGCATCCCTCTGATGATTGGCCTCTGGGGATACCATCCATTCATAGCATGTGTGGGACTCACTGCGTGTTTGGGTATGGTTCTGACCTCTCATTCCAGCGGACCGTTGATAAGTCTGATCTTCGGCCTTTTAGCTCTGGTTCTATGGCATTGGCGGCATTGGACAAGACAGTTACGGTGGGCGGCCTTGTTTGGTTACATGCTGTTGGAGTTGCTGATGAAGGCACCGGCCTACTATCTAATCACCCGCATTCCAATGGGCGGCAAAGCCTGGCACCGGGCGGACATCATCGACGCCGGGGTCAATCATATCAACGAATGGTGGTTTGCCGGTACCGACTACACCCGGCACTGGATGGCTTACGGTGTTACATGGAGCCCCGATCATGCGGACATCACCAACCATTTTCTTGGGCAAGGAGTAAAAGGTGGCTTGTTGTTAATGCTCCTTTTTATCTGCTTCTTCTGGATCGGTTTTCGCTATGTGGGGCAAATTCTGCAGTTGTGGTCCCACGAACCAATCAAGCGTCAGTTCCTTGTCTGGTCGCTAGGTGCCAGTCTGTTCACCCATATGATCAGTTGTATTTCGGTTGCGTATTTCGACCAGTCCATTCTGTTCCTGTATTTGACACTGGCCTTGACTGCCAACATTTACGCCAGAGCTACCGGTGAGGTCTTGTCGACTGAAACATCTACACACGAGGTTTCTCTTCATCTAAAAGAGGAAAGAAAACCTGACACTGGGGGAGGGGAAAGATGACAGACAAAATAGGTGCATCGATCGGAAGAGTTTTCGTGTTTCTGTGCCTGGTTGGGTTGTTCGGTGTTACGCTTCATTTGGCAGAAGCATTTGCAAGAACGCTTAATGTGCCCACGCAATACACCACGGTACAGTCAGCTTTTGACGCCGCCCAGCCTGGAGATATCATTCTCCTTGCGCCTGGTACATATAACGAAAAGACCGAAACAAAACGTGGCGGGACCGCCAATGCTCGTATAATAATTGATGGTCAAAATGCGGCAACACTAAAAAAAATAACACTTAGGCATCCATATATCACGATCCAGAAGATGAGATTTGCAGGAATGCCAGTCTCACATGAGGGGTATGTCCACCTGCATCATTACGCCCACTACACAATCGTACAGGATTGTATTATCGATTTAGGGTATCAAAAATCAACCAATGCGATAAGATGGGAAGTTACCCGAATCCCCCCGTTTGGAAAAGGTGAAGTTGCAAGCCATTGTCTGATCACAAGAAACGATATCAGTCACGCAAAAGCGTCTTATATCATATCCATGGCGGGTGATTACAACGCCTTTACATACAACTACGTCCATGACGTTATACAAGCAGATTTCATTGGGTTATTCGGCAGATACAATTATATAGGATACAACACATTTTCCAATAATATACAAGAGGGAGGTCTTGGGTGGCACTCAGATTTCATACAGACCTTCGGAAACAACTGCCATGGAAGCCAGCATCACATAATCGAAAACAATTACATTTATAAATTAATTGGTGGCGGTATGGCTCAAATCTCGGGAAGTATGGTTCCCGAGATTAGTGATTGGACCTTCAGAAACAACATTTTCCATGAAGCCGGAACATTAATGTCTATTACGATTCCTAATGTTCATATCTTTAATAATTTATTCTATCAAAATAATAAAATCGGTAATAACGCGAGCGGGCCACTTTCGTTTGGCAGCAGATACTTCCCGGCCGGAGGTAACGGTTGTAGGGGAAAAGAAGGGACTACATACGCGCATGGTGCGAAGGTTTTTAATAATATTTTTCTGGACAACGGTTGTTGCGACAGAACAAACGCAGGCTGGTATGCTTTCGCTCCTGAGCTAAAGGATGTAGCTGCCGACTATAATTATGTTGGTAAAAGCATACATGGAGTCCCTTATTCACCTGTTAACAAAAATCCCAAAGAAAAGACTGTCGGCGATCCTGGTGGATGGAATGTATGGAAATGGTGGGAGCCCCATGGATTCAACGGCGGTGACCCAAAGTTTGTTAATATTGCGGCTGGTTGCGAGGGGGATAAGTCATGTAATTTCCATTTGCAGAAGGGGAGTATGTTGATTGATTCTGGGTTGGATTTGTCAGCGGTATGGCCGGATGCGAAAAGCCAAGACGGGGTATCCCGTCCCCAAGGTGATCGATGGGATATTGGTCCGTTTGAATATTAAGGAACCGAAAGAATTTGTCGCGCCATCTTTTATACAGAGACTTCAGTCGTATGAGGCATCCATAGAACCGGATTTTTACCAGAGCATGGTCGGAAGCTCCTGCTGCCAGGTTTAAGCTGAGTAAATACGCATGTGTCACTTTTAATTTCATAGGCATGTCATTCATCAAGCCGTATAGCACAGTCTATCATCTTCCACAGAATTGATTAGGCGAGTAAGAAAACAAAATTATGTCGAGCTTTAGCCTCATATGCGCAGTAAACGATGAAGAAGTATTGAACACCAATCTGATGGCCTCCCCTGATATCAAAGAGATGCATGATATCGTCCTGCAGGCCAACGCACGCTCTGCTGCCATTGCGCTCAATGAAGGGATCCGGAAAGCTAGGGGAGACATTTTGATCTTTGCTCATCAGGATGTGTTCCTGCCTGAGGGTTGGCTTAATACAGTTAATCAGGCAATCCACTGCTTAAATCGAGGGTCCAACTGGGCTGTTTTAGGAGTTTTAGGAATTAGCTTGCATGGCCGTGGTTGTGGTTATGTTTATTCAACAGGTCTCAAGCGGTATGTGGGATCACGCATGCCTGAGCCTGTTCCGGTTCAGAGCCTGGATGAGATGGTATTGATTTTAAATGCTTGCAAGGGGATAGAGTTTGATGAAGGATTGCCGGGTTTTCACCTCTATGGTACCGATCTGTGCCTAACGGCTCGCGCTCTAGACTACCCTTGCTATGCCCTTGAAGCTTTCTGCATTCACAATAGCAATGGGCAACGAACACTTCCACCTAGTTTTTGGACTGCATCAGTCTATATGCGGAGAAAATGGGCCAGGCTTCTCCCCGTGAAAACACCATGCATAACGTTGACGCGGTGGGGTTGGCCAAGCCTGAAAGATCGATTGAAAACGAGACTCAGCCTGATACCGAAACCGGAGGACGTGGGTCGCCGTGTTCGTGATCCCGCTGCACTATATAAGCAGTTACAATTATACAACCAGACCAAGACAAGCTTGTGAACTCGAGGATTTGGGTATGCTTTTGGGCTAATATGAAATTCAAGGCATTATGGTCATGTAAAGGGGGTTTTCTAAAAACCTGTTGTCGAAATATTTTAGAACAGTTCTTCAATTGGTAATGAATATTTAGGAACCAATAGGGTGAAAAACTTCGCTTCATCATATGATCGGAAGCCTGGCCATTACTTTGCCGGAGCACGGAAACGGTTCGTCGACGAACTCCCGGAAAATAAGAATGGACGGCTTTTGGAAATCGGTTGCGGTAACGGTGATACCGCAGCTTATGCACTTGCCTGCCGTAAGTGCGGTTGGTGCGCGGGAGTTGAGCTCTGTCCGGAACCGGCTGCTGAAGCGGCCACGAAGTTGAATGAGGTGATCGTTGGGGACATTGAGGAAATCGAACTGCCATACGCAGATGAACATTTCAACGCAGTGATCATAAGCGAGGTCTTGGAGCATTTGCTGGATCCCTGGTCTGTATTGCGAAAGGTATATCGCGTTTTAAAGCCGGATGGATTGGTTCTTTCCGGATCTCCGAATGTGAGCCATTACAGTGTTTTGATTTCTCTCCTCCGCGGGCGCTGGGACTATGAGCCGGTCGGGATTATGGACAGAACGCATCTGCGCTGGTTTACACCTGCCACTTATCGCGAAATGTTTGAGGAATGCGGTTTCATTGTCGAGCACGTGGGGCCGGCTTTACCGCTTCGGGTAAAAGCCAAATGGTTGAATCGGATTACATTCGGACGGCTGTCCCACCTATTCCACACGCAAATTTACCTGAAAGCGAGAAGAAAGTGAAGAAGTCTCGGTTCGTGCATAAGAACGGATATTTCAGGGATGTGAATGGAAAACCATCCTTCTTCAGTGCCAATCACGTTGAGATTAAAAGCTAATGAAATGAAAATCAAAAACGTGCAACAAATAGCTGAATGGCGGCTCTGTGTCGGTTGTGGCGTGTGTGCTTATGTCTGTCCGGAGCAGAACATAACGCTGGTCAATATCATCAATGACGGTATTAGGCCGACTTGTGATCCAAGCAAGTGCAAAAAATGCGGAGAATGCATCCAAGTATGCCCTGGATACGAGACAATCCAAGACTGTTCTCGTAATATTCCCGGATTAATTAAAGAATTGTATAAAAGCTGGGGGCCAGTATTTGACGTATGGGAAGGGTATGCTGCTGATCCCGAAATCAGGTTCAATGGCTCATCAGGGGGCCTTGCAAGTGCCATAGCTTTGTATTGCATTGAAAAAGAAGGTATGCATGGTGTGCTGCACACGGCAGCCGATGAAAAGAATCCCCTATCAAATAAGACCGTCCTCAGCCGCAATCGTGCTGACATTATTTCAAATACAGGCTCAAGGTATTCTCCAGCCTCTCCCTGTAGTAGACTGAAGTTAATTGAATCTGCACCTGAATCATGTGCTTTCATAGGTAAGCCCTGTGATGTCGCGGGCCTTCGGAAGGCCATGTCGCAAAGGAAGATGCTTGATCAAAAGGTCGGTGCTGTTATCGGCATTTTCTGCGCAGGAACGCCTTCAGCACAAGGCACAATCGACTTATTGAGGAAACTGGACATGACCACCGATGATGTCAGTAATTTGCGCTATCGTGGAAGGGGATGGCCAGGGCAGTTTTCCGCTCAATACAAGAAAGACTCAAGTAAAACAAAGACACTGCCATATAGAGAGGCCTGGGGATTTATTCAAGCGTACAGACCTTACCGTTGTTATCTCTGCCCGGATTCAACCAGCGAATTAGCCGACATATCTTGCGGAGACCCCTGGTATCGAAAAATTAGGGAGCATGAATTGGGATATTCGCTTGTACTGGCCAGGTCCGAAAGGGGTAGGCAGTTAATACGCGGCGCAATTGAATCAGGTTACGTAACACTTGATAGGGCTGCGTACAAAACACTCCCCCTATCTCAGAAAGGTATGCCCATAAAAAGAGGGGCGGTATGGGGCAGATTAATCACCATGCGTGCCTGCGGCATTCCCGTGCCCCAATTTGTCGGTTTTTCATTATTCAGAAATTGGCTTGCAATCCCGGCTAAGGAAAAAACTAGATCCGTGGGCGGGACTATTAAAAGAATCTTAATGAGAAAATATTACAAATAAAATGATGCTTAAAAGTAATGTGGTTAGTCAGATGTCCTTACCTACACTTGACTTAACAGACACTGTTAGAATGACACATTTTCTGATTATTGATTATACGAAGCCGCTGCTTCCGTTTTGGAATTGTGGTGAAGGTTACCGATTCAAACGACAACTTTCAAGACCCCAGTTGATTTTAGTTCCAATGATCCTTAAATTTTAAAATATTCTGCAAATAAAAGTCTATTCTGAAATAAAAATTTTAAGGGCTAACAATGAAAGAAAATCTATTTCGCGGATCATTCAATAGGCTGTTACATTTAATCGCGCGTTTCGCTCCAGGGTCAACTACCGTGCGTCCATTCCTGCACAGATTAAGGGGAGTGAAGATACATGGAAAGGTTTTCATAGGCGATGAAGTCTACCTTGAGAATAGCCATCCCGAGGCTATTGAAATGTACGACGAGGCCGAACTTGCGCCAAGATGCACCCTTATAGCCCATTTTCGGGGAACGGGGAAAATCATTCTCCGGGAGAAGGCGTGGGTTGGAACGGGTTGCATCATAATTGCTTCGCCAAGACAAACCTTGACACTCGGTGAAGGTTCAGTCGTCGCTGCCGGAACCACGATTACTAAAGATGTTCCTCCCTTTACACTTGTCGGAGGAAATCCTGCACGACCGCTAAAAAAGGTTACGGTACCCATGACGCTCGACGGGACGAGCTTTGAAGATTGGAAAAAAGGCCTGATGCCATTGGATGAGGCCTAAACCTATGGAAACTTATGCCTCTCTTATCATTGATGACCCACTATTAAGGGAAAATTACGGGTTTTTGAATTACCGAACGTTGCTGGACTTGATGGATAAGCATAATTTCCACACAACCATTGCTTTCATCCCGGCGAATTATAATAGGACTGATAAAAAGATCGCTGCCCTATTCCGGGAGAGGTCGGACAGGTTTAGTTTATGCGTCCATGGGTGTGATCATGTAAAAGGGGAGTTTGGGAGAAAAGACATTAATTATTTAGCCGGTCTCATCAAATTGGCAACGGCAAGAATGATCGAACACGAGAAAAGGACGGGGATACCCTTTGATAGAGTGATGGTTTTCCCTCAAGGCGTATTTTCAAACGAAGCATTAGAGGCACTCAAAATGAATAACTATAGTGCAGCCGTAAACACAGAGGCTATGCCATCCACGGGGTGTAGATCCTCCGACTTCCCGTTTTTTTTAAGGTATAAACTCGCTGAAGGGGTAATGGATCGTAAGGAGCCCACGTTAATTGTTTTGCACCATGATGATTTCAAGAATGGTTATAGAAACTTGACCGATTTTATTGATTCACTTAATCGGTCAAGAAACATAAAATGGGATAGTGTAGGGAATGTCGTGCGTCATTTCGTTTCAAGCAGCGCCGTTGATGAAACCCTACCAAATCTTGATCTCACGGGGTTGAAATTTCACGGTTATAAAGTAACATTCAAAATATGGGGGCGCAGGTATGCCTCTGAATTAAGAGATAATTATATTAGTAAGAATGATTTTTTATTAATTTGTGTAAATAAAATGAAGAATTTAATCAAAATGTAAAAAGTTAAGTAATTTAATCTTAATCCTAAAATTAAGGCAGCTCAACACCATGTGGCATGGGTTTCAGGGTCAACAACGGAATGGCAATGGGATGGCAGAGTCGTGTGGTACGGCGGTGGTTACGGGGGCGTCAAGCGGATTCGGTGCAGAATTTGCGCGGAAACTGGCAGCGCAGGGATATGAGTTGGTGTTGATCGCGCGTCGGCGTGAGCAGTTGGAGGCACTGGCGGCTGAGCTACGCCGGAAAAATCAAACAAAAGCGGAGGTGGTGGTTGCCGACCTCACCAATCCCGCCGAGCTGGAGCGCGTAGCCATACACATCGAGGCTCTGCCAAATCTGGTGTTTTTGATCAATAACGCTGGCTACGGCGCAGGTGGACGTTACGACCAGACGGACACCAAAAAACAAATGGGTATGATTGCACTCCATGTTGTCGCTGCCGCGCGTTTGGCGCGGGCCGCACTACCGGGAATGATTGCGCGAGGATACGGCAGCATTATCAACATGGCCTCGTTCGTGGCTTTTGCCCGGCTTCCAGAAAGCATCATCTATTGTTCCACTAAGAAGTGGCTGGTGGATTTCTCCATTATGCTGGCGCAATCCTTATCAGGCACAAAGGTACATGTGCAAGCCCTTTGTCCCGGATTCACTCGTACTGAGGGAACTAAGGGAAAGAGGCTGCCACAATTCCTATTGATGACACCTGATGTTGTCGTCCGCACTTCGTTACAACAACTACCCTCTGGGCGTGTTTTGTGTGTACCGGGGATGTTCTACAAAGTAATAGTATGGTTATTAAGAAGCCCACTCGGTTCTCTGTTAGTAAAGGTACGCTTGCGACTTAAACGAAGGTGATTTGAGCAGTTGATTTATCAAGAGTTTTGCACAACTGCACTCAATAGTTTTTATGAACTATAAATATGACAGGGTTCTTTGTTCTTGACTGTTATATAAGTACATAATAATATTTGATAATTCATGGGGATATATGGGGTACAAACAATTAGATCCAAATATGACCTTTGCCGGAGCATCTCTTCTGAGTTCCATGGAACATAATCGCAGCCTCAAGGCGGCTGGAACAGGTTAGCAAGACCATCGAATGGTCAAAGATTGAAGAGATTCTGATGTCTCATTATATACGGTGAGAGCAAGTAGTGAAGGTGCCGACACATACCCTCCTTTAACGCTCCTGAAAGGGTTTCTAATGCAGAAGTGTTTTCACGGCCGACTCTCCAAGGAGGCAATGACTAGGATCGACAGCCTTGTTCTTCAGAAATTTGCCCTACTGCGCGTGGCTTCCCAGTTGCCTCATTAATAAATGTTACCGGAGGGAAGGATTTGGTGGGTAACATTGGCTCATAAGAGATGTTACCCAAGGGTATAGTTGATGGAGAAGATTTTCTTAAGTTTTTCATCCATAGTTTTTCTTAGCAGGAAAGGGTTTAAGGTTTCAAGTTGTTTGGCAAGAGCGAGTTTAACAGATGCGGGGACGAATGGGGACTCGATAATTCTCTGGAAAGGTGTTTTCGGGCCGTCATGACGTTTAATGGTTTTAGAGCCGATCCTTTCTTTGGAGATGAGTTTTACGGACGGGCAGAAGAAGTTGTGAAAGCGCTTCCATTCGTTGCAGTAGAGGTCGTTGAGCAAGGGCACAATATCGGGGTTATTTAATCGATCATATCCCAGCCACTGCCTGACATGGGTCCAGTTCTTCTGTTCTACATGGGCATTATCGTTTTTGTGGTAGGCTCTGCTTCTGGTGAAATCGACGGGTTGTTTTCTATCGGTGAAATGTCTTTGGAGATGATAGTTGAGAAACTCTGAACCGTTATCGGAATCGAATCCGAGCAATGGAAACGGCAGACTGTTTTCGATATCTTTGATTTGCTCCAGAACGCCTTTTTCACCTTTACCCCAGATGGCTCGTTGTTCGGTCCAACCGGTGGCGATATCGACGAAGTCCAACGTGTTGACGTACATTCCGGCAGTGGAATCACCGCAATGAGCGACGGTGTCCGCTTCAAAGAAACCGGGACGTGATTCATCCCACTGGTTGGTTTTGACGGGGATTTGTTTTCGCAAGAGGGTCCCGGGTTTTGTCGTGGAAAGCCCCCGCTTTTTATAATCGGCTCTCACCGGTTTGAGAATCCTGTCTATGGTGGCGGGGGAGATGGTCAATAAGGACTTAATGGCTTCTTCAGGGTTGTCTCCGTGAAGTTGAACATATCCGGGCAGCCAGATCTTCAGGATGACCTTAAGGCGTTTTGAACAGGGCATATTTGCCGCCAGCCAAATGTCCTTAAGTATCTTGTGGATTATAACACCTTGATAAATAGGCGGTTTCCCTTTTTTCTGTGCCTTTGGCCTGGTGAAATGTTTGAATCTCCGAAGCTTCCGGATCGCATGCTTGCGGTGGCATCCGCACGTGGCACAGTATTCGTCGAGGATGAGACTTTTCTGCTGATGGGTTGCCTTTTTATACCGCAGATACACCGCTTCGGTATAATCTCTTTTGGATCTTGGACTCATAATAAATGCTCCTTCGTAACTCAATGTTCGGTAACATCAATTTATGAGTCAATGATCCCTTGGAAAACCCTCCTCCGGTAACATTTTATTTGAGGCAATTCGGCTTCCAGCGGTCACATGGCGGATCCCAGCAAGAAGGTTTATGCTGACAAAGGGTACTAAGGAGAACCTAATCGAATCTTTCTGCAGATGAATGGCATCCAAGACGGCATCATGCAAAGCTTTTTGGCTTAAACCAGGTAATCGCCGAAAAATTATTGACCATCAATCGTTCGTAATTATCGACCGTCGATCTTAATTCTATTAAAAGATCCGGCATTTATATAAGTGAACCCTTAACATATTTTGGGAAATTCAAAGCTCTCACATCATCTCCGATAAACACGTTCCCATAAATTTTTACACCCCGAATTTTATGAAGAAAAGGTCTTATTGTCGTTGCTCCTGGACCTAACCTTGCCATTAAATGTAGGATTCGGTTGAAACTCCCCCTTAAAATACTTTTTTCCATCACAACGTTCCTTCCGAAAAATAAAAAAGAAATTAATGTGTATTCTTTATTATGATTACTGATAAATACAATCATTTCTTGCCGGTTGAAATCAAGCATCTTTTTCAAGGACAGCCTTTTAATGAATACAGGAAATAACTCATGGTGGTCTTTACAACGAGTGTCAAGAAAAGCTCGTACATAGACAATAAGCTAATCCGCCGTTTTGATCGAAGGATTTGAAATACATGTCTTTAGCTAAAAAAATAGCAAAGGGGACAAGTGTCATTGCCTGTAGTGAAGTAATCACGCAAGGCTGCATTCTATTGCGCAACATAATCCTCGCGCGCGCGCTGACCAAGGCAGACTTCGGTGTTGCCGCAATGATTGGCATGACTGTATCATTGATGGAAATAGGGGGCAGACTGTCCATAGAGAACCTCGTTGTCCAGTCAAGGGAAGGAGATCAGCCAAGGTTTGTAGCTGTAGCACACGCCGTCCGGGCCTTGCTTGGTTTGGTCAGCGGCCTTCTGATCCTGCTGGCTGCCGCACCGATAGCGGTTTTATTCAAAGTTCCGGACGCGGCGTGGGCGTTCAGAGCAATAGCCCTGGTTCCCATAATAAACTCTCTCTCAAGCCTGGATGTTTATCGGATGCGCCGGGAAATGCGCTTTGGACCCGGCGTGCTCATCGAGATTATTCCGCAGATGATCATCACCCTGGCAGTATGGCCCATGACCCGGATATGGCATGATTATTCCGTAATTGTGTGGCTTTTGCTGATCAGACAGGTTGCATCTACCGCTGCTTCTCATCTAGTTGCAGAGCGCCACTATCGTTGGTCGTATCAAGAGTCTGCAATCAAGTCGATTTTTGATTTTGGATGGCCGATGATGATCAATGGTCTGTTGCTGTTCTGCATCATGCAGGGTGACCGCTTTGTTGTAGGCATTGGATTTTCGGCTGCAGACCTGGGGAGCTACGCTATTGCTGGAACACTTGCTTTGCTTCCTTCGGCCACATTGCTGAACATATTTGGGTCGTTGCTTCTCCCGCTTCTTGCGGAAACAAGGGATAATTTCACTTTGTATCTGAAGAGAGTGGAAAGAAGTTTCGAGATGTTGTCCCTTTGTTCATCGATTTATGCAGTTGTGCTGATCGTGGCAGGGGAGGCGCTCGTGACACTTATCTTCGGGGCCAAGTATAAAGATGCCGGTGCAATCACCGCCTGGTTTGGATTAGCACAGGCATTACGCCTCCTCCGAAGTGTCCCGATAACTGCGGCCGTGGCAAAGGGAGACACCAAGAATCTGATGTGGTCAAATCTTTACCGGCTCATGGGGTTCTTCGCAGCAGTGCCGGCAGCATTCATGGGAGCCTCTCTCTCTATGATAGCCGCCTGTGCAGTTCTGGGGGAAGCTGTGGCCTCAGTAGGTTCGTTCTGGCATTTTTACAGAAGGCAAGTTGTTCCTTTGAATATATTCATCCGGTCGTGGTTACTGGCAGCCGTTATCATTGGGATGAGCGGGCTGCTGATTTTGTTTGGTATCACGACAATCACTTCTTGGATGCCATTTGTGGTATCGAGCATAATGATTTTCTTCGCTATCGCCGTTTATCTATTTTTCTTTAAAGAACTGCGCGCCGTTGTGGTTTCAAAATTGATACCAGCGCTGCTCAATTGAGTAATTTGGGTTGGCGAGAGAGCTGGTCAAAAATGAGCAGGCCGTTAAATCCAAGGTTGCATAATGTTGGATTATGTTATGCGGGGAAGAAAACGGCTTGTCGATCCTTCAGGTAAGGGTATTGCAATGACGTTGCAGTGGTTAAGTAGAAATTGAACTCCTCTTATGCGAGGTGGCATATGTGTCTGGTTACGGCTGTCCAGAATTGAAATAACCTTATAGGTTGCCCGCTGCTGACTTTCCCTTTCCCATCGAATTATTGCGCAATATTGAGAGAAAAAGGATGCATGAACAGATTCGGGCAATTATCACGCAGGAAATGGACATTCGAGAGTCAAATTCCATGAGGTTTCAGGAAAAGATGCGAGTGGGGATCATGGGCACACCGGTGAGTTCGGGGAATCGGGGTGTGCTTGCCTTAGGGACGTCACTTGTGAATCTGTGCGCTGCCGAGGGACGCGAGGTTGTGCTTATGCTGGGTCAACGGAATAACCAGCCGGTTCCTTTTCGTATCGCCGGAAAAGTCCAGTCTGTCCGGCTGGTGAACTGCCGACTTTCGCTTCGATCCCGACTGAGCGATCACCTGGCGTGGATCGTCCTTGCCTCATTAGCTTATCGGACCCTACCTCTGGGTTACTTGCGCCGCGCTTTAAGTCGTTCCACTTCCTGGATCAGTGCGCTTGAGACAACCGACATTGTAGGGGATGTGCGGGGAGGGGACAGCTTCTCAGATATATATGGGATGCAAGGGTTCTTTTATGGATTCATGATGGCTTGGACGGTTATCCTGGTTAAAGGAAGCCTGGTGCAGTTTCCCCAGACCTTTGGGCCGTACAAGAGCTACTTGGCCCGTGTCCTGGCGCGTTACCTTCTCAGGCGGTCGTCGGTGGTGATCGCCCGTGACGAAAAGAGCCGGCAAGTCGCACAGGACTTGATCGGTCAAAACAAAGAGGTGTGGTTAAGCCCGGACGTGGCCTTCTCCCTGGAGGTCATCCAACCGGAGCGTATTGAGGTAGATCCTCCCCCGGATGGACCGACACCATCGGGGGTGATTGGAGTAAACGTCAACGGACTCATGTATAACGGCGGCTATAGCCGGAACAACATGTTTGGACTTGAGCTGGATTATCAGAGTATGCTGCCGGCCATGTGCACGGCTCTTTTAACGGAGCATCCGGGGGAACTGTGGCTGGTGCCCCACACGTATGGTCCTCCAGAAAGTGTGGAGAGCGATTCCGAGGCAAGCAAGAAGGTCCGGGCAGCACTGCCGGAGGCGTTACAGTCACGGGTGAGGATTGTCAGCGGTGAATACGATTGTCAGGAACTCAAAGGGTTAATCGGTCAGTACGACTTCTTCATCGGTTCACGCATGCACGCGTGCATAGCTGCCCTTTCCCAGGGTGTTCCGTGTGTGGGCATCGCATACAGCAGAAAATTCGAGGGAGTCTTCAAATCGGTGGGTATGGGAGACTGGGTGGTCGATGGCCGAAAAGTGAGGAACGACGAGGCAGTCGCCAGCATTCTGAAGCTTTACAGGAGACGGGATGAGATACGCCGGGAGTTGAAGGTGAATGCCGACGAAGCGAAGAAAAAGTTGTACGATGTTTTCGCGAGACTGTTTCAAGAAAATGTTAGAAAGTAAGGCGCAAGGGTTCCGCTATCAATCTTCACATGAGATCTTTTAAGTGTTTCTCATGCAGAATTCGTAGCTGATCGATTCCACCTCGGAGTTGGACAAGATCTTCAAACAATTTGGTGTAACTGACCCTATCATCATTTATTTCACCAGATTCTGTCGAGGCTAACACAATGGCAGACTTGGAAGTCAAGGTTGAGTGCAATTACGACGTGCTTGATGAATTGCGTCAGGCATGGGACGAAGCCGTGATCGAACTCGGAGGAAGCATTTACATGTCTTACGACTGGAGCCGGACGTGGTGGGAGTTTTATGGAACCGGAAAGGAACTTAGAATATTCCTGTTCCGTAAGGAGCATCGGTTTGTAGGTATTGTTCCAATCTATATCGATCGCGTGGGCTTCGGGCCGGTACGGTGTTCGATTGCCCGGATGGTGGGATCCAACATACCACCAAAGGTTTTCGATCCTCCGATTCAAAAGGATTTTGCAGAATTTATTCTTAGAGAAATCCTGAAGCAGCTCTTCGAAAAGGATGCTTGCGATGTTTTAAGCCTGGGACCAATGTCAGAACTGCACGAGGCAGCGGGAAAAATGAAGGATGCTGCATTGAAAAGCAGCCTTGTTAAAGAATGCCGTGTCGTTCAGGGCGTACATAGTGTCTTCTGGCTGCCGCACAGTATGGAAGAATATTACCAGGCACTAAGTAAGAACGAACGCAAGAACCGTAGAAAATACGAGCTGAGGACATTGAAGAAAGAATTTGATACACGGGTAGAGGTGCTCTGCACGCCCGAACAGGTCGAACAGGAGTTCGAGGATTTCGTCCGGCAACATACACTGCATTGGAATGAACAGGGCATGCCTGGGCATTTCCTGGCCTGGCCGAAAGCCACAGAATACAATCGTGCGCTTGTCAAGGCCCAGGCAAAGTTAGGGCGTACTCGCTTTGTCCGCATTCTTGCAAACAACCATGTCATTTCAAATCAGTATGCGTTTGCCTTCGGGAACTCCTATGTCTGGGAACTGCCCGCCCAAGCTGGCGGCAAACAATGGGAACGGTTCAGCCTTGGGCCTACCGGTATTGTGACAATGATCGATGCGGCAATAAGGGAGGGCAAAAGTCGCCTTGAAGGCGGATTGGCGCATTACGACTATAAGCTGAGACTGAGTGCAAAGGAACACGAAACCATGACAATTCGGATGATAAGAAATCGCTTAAGTAGCAGAATTCGGTTTAAGTTTTTCAATCTGTTCAGATTTTGTCTGGATGTTGGATATCATAAGATCTGGTATCGAAGGATCCGTCCGCGCATCCCGGCGCTACGGCGAAAACCTCAATGGCGTTTATGGCTACGGCTTGATTTCTGATTATAACTTTTAACATTGGGAAGTATTGGCTGAAGAATAATTTAAGTATCACGTTAACTTCAGAAGTAAAATGAGCGGGCAAAGAATGTGTTCATCATGATGTATAGTATGAGTAATCTGTGTCGGAATTATTTACAATTTTGCAAAATCTTTCTATGACAATAAGACTTTATAATACCTCGATAATGATGCGCATATATCTCTCGCTGCGTGTCGGAATTATTTACATAATGATTTTTAATAATGTTATACAATGAATAACTATATGAAATTAAATGTATTAGAAATATGGCATAGTAATTGCCGTTGTTATTTTAAATAGATTGCCCCGGCATGGATGTAAACATTAAGGAGGTGAAAAAATGAGAAAGCTTTTATTTGTAGGAATAATCAATATTATATCAATCGTGTTCTTAGTTTCTTCTTTATATGCCAATTATACCGAAACTATCTTTGACAACGGATCTTGGAATCCAGATCAATTCGGTACAGAAATGACAAAAGATCTCATTACAGAGGAATTCTTACTGACGTCTGACGCGAGCATCAACAGAGTGGTGTTCTGGGGCTTTGATGGTGGTGGGGAAAGTTATCCAGGACCAGCTTATAAAGGTCAGATATCCTATTTTATCTATGATGACATGGCTGGAAATCCATATGATGTCAAGGCTCAGGGTATTATTGATGTCAGCCCCATTGATACAGGGAGCGATTTAGTTATGCTCAACCAAGGGGGCATTTTTGATATATTGATGTTTGACTTCACCATTCCTGAATTTGATGCCACTGCTGACACGACTTATCACCTGGGATTACACAATGGAGCAATTACGTGGGAAGAAAAAATCGACGTGCATACGGCGGAAATAATCGACTGGTATACCGGGGATTATGTAAAAACGAATTTCTACTGGGCAACCACACAACCAGATGGCACTTCCAACATTCTTCGTAATCTTTACCACCAAGACCCACATGATATTTCATATACGGGATGGATTCCCTACCAAGTGCCTTATAATTTAGCTTTCCAACTGCTATACACGGAAGAAGAAGATTTATCAGCTGTACCTGAGCCCGCCTCGCTATTACTTTTGGGATGTGCCTTGCTGGGATTGGCAGGTTTAAGGGAAAAGTACAAAAAATGAGAACCCATATAGAGCTAACCACAGCTAAACAGGCGTTTATTGCCCGACAATAATTCCACAATAAACGCCTGATAGTCGTTTCCTTATTGATAGAGAGAATTTATCTGAGGCAAGCGGCCGGACATATTCAGCGAAGCTCCATCTCAAACTGCGCAGGTCCTTTTGAGGGACGTCCGTATAATGACGGATATATGCCTTGATCTCAGAAAAATCATACGGTCTGCCACCGTTTGTGCGTTAAAACGTCTTCCAACAATTCCCAAGACAAAACAAATCCTTATGGACGCAAACGCAACACATGCATTCATCCCATTGGTACGCCACGGGTTATTCTGCAAAGGATTTTTATAAAGGTATCAGCTTGACATGGCAACTATAGTCATCGGTGCAGACATCTGCCCCATCGAAGGCAACAGCCCTTATTTCAAGGCGGGAGATGCCCAGGCTTTGTTCAATGATCTCCTGCCGGAATTTGCGGCAGCGGATTTGACGATTGCCAATCTTGAGTGTCCCCTTATCCGGGAACCTTCTCCCATCTACAAGACCGGTCCTGTGTTTAGCGAAGACTGTGATTGCATAAACGGGATCCGGGAAGCCGGGATTGATGTCCTCAATCTGGCCAACAACCACATCCTCGATCACGGCGCAAAAGGGCTTGAGAATACGCTGCGGGTTTGCGCGGAGGCGGGTATTTCAACCGTCGGTGCAGGCGAAAACCTGGCTGCGGCACGACGGATGCTCGTACGGGAGCTGGGAACTATCCGTGTGGGCATTCTGGCCATGGCGGAACATGAGTTTTCCATCGCCACCCGGAATTCCGGGGGTGCCAATTCCCTGGACTTGATGGACTTCGTGCGGAACGTGAAGGATCACCAGGATGAATTCGACTATTTGATCGTGCTTCTACACGGTGGCGACGAATTCCTTGTTCCCAGTCCGCGCATCAAGGACACCTGCCATTTCCTGATAGAAATGGGAGCGAACACCGTGATCGTTCAGCACCCGCATTGCCTGGGCGGTATCGAGCATTATCGGGGCGGAAATATCGTTTACGGTCAGGGCGCCCTGGTCATGGACGAGAGAATCTACCGCACCAGCCGAGGTTTCCACGAGGGTTTCCTGGTCAAACTGCAATTGGCTGATTTAGGCGGTTCTGACATGGAAATCATACCGTTTACGCAATCCGATCCTGTACCCGGGGCACGAAGAATGACGGGCGAAAAGAAGCGCCTGTTTTTACAGGTCATCGAGGAGCGATCCCTTGCCATCAAAGATGACACTTATGTTGAACGGGAGTGGCTCACCTTTTGTGAAGCGCACAAGCAGGACTATCTCAGCACGGTTCTGGGGCATGGCCGGATCCTGCGGCGACTGTTCAGGTTTTTATGGCTTACCAAGTTACTTTACGGCAGAAGAAAATTGTTGGGCATTCGGAATGCGGTCTGTTGTGAAACGCACCGTGAGGCCTTGGAAACCATTTTCAATCGCCGACTTTTCTAAAAAGATCTCCTGTTCCAATTGCTTCCATGCCTAGCTTCCCATGCAAAGTTGATCAAACGGACGGGCTTCCTGCAGTCTGCGCCTACAGATGAGTTCCAGGGTTGACCATAAAGAGTGTACCAAGGAATTACCGATTCATTCCCTTAACGTCCATTCCAGAAAACTAAGGAAAGCTGAAGGCCTGAAACAAGACTGTCTATTTTGTTCGTCAAAAGTAAAATATTACAAACTGACATAATTTTGTTGCTAAATTCCCCGAAGGTTGTAGGCTTTCCCCAGAGGAAACCGGTGCGAACGAAGGGTGATAAGGCCTTATGCCTAGAGTCGCTTCAGATGGCCATTGCACATCGCGATCCCCCCAAGGGGGTCATCCATCACTCTGATCGGGGTGTTCAGTATGTCTCCCAAGATTATGCGGAGTTGCTGCTTATTATGGTTTCCGGATCAGCATGTCTCGGAAGAGCAAGCCTTACGATAATGCTGCTGTTGAGAGCTTTTTTAAGACCGTCACAACAGAGGAAGTCTATCTCTTGGAATACCAAACTTTTGAAGATGTCCAGAATCGACTTCCCTTTTTCATTCAGTAAGTGTATGATTTCATGTTAAATTATATTCTTCATCTCCGATGAAAACCGCCTTTGGAATTTGAAGAACTTATTTAACCCATAACCCCTGTCCGGCCGCCCTAACCGGAACTGTCTAATCTCAGGGGTGTACTCCATTTGACGTGATAACCTCTAAAAATTAATAGCATTATGAAAGGTATTGTTTACATTTATGTATACTGAACAATTTGACAAACATATTCTCTGTATCGGAGCGGGTTATGTCGGCGGCCCTACAATGGCCGTGATTGCCAAGAATTGCCCCCAGTACAAAGTAACCGTTGTCGATGTCAGCGAGGAACGGATTGCGAGGTGGAATTCGGATAACCTTCCCATCTACGAACCGGGACTCGATGAGGTGATTGCCGCCTGCCGGGGAAAGAATCTTTTCTTCAGTACCGACATTCCCCGGGGCATAAAAGACAGTGAAATCATTTTTGTCAGTGTCAACACGCCGACTAAAAACTTTGGAATCGGTGCCGGAATGGCTGCTGATCTTCAATATTGGGAAAAAACCGCCCGGCAGATTCTGGAATATTCAGACTCATCAAAAATTGTTATTGAAAAGAGCACTTTTCCCGTCAAGACGGCCCTGGCTATGAAGCGGATTTTCAGTAGCGTCAAGAATGGATGCCAATTCGAGGTCCTGTCCAATCCGGAATTTCTCGCCGAAGGGACGGCAATTAAGGATCTGGAAGAACCCGACCGGGTTCTTGTCGGTTCCATGGAAACAGACTCAGGGCGCAGGGCGCGGGATGTTCTGGTGGATATTTTCGCGAACTGGGTGCCCCGCGGGCGTATTCTGACTTCCAACATCTGGAGCTGTGAGCTTTCCAAACTTGTTTCGAATGCCTTCCTGGCACAGCGGATATCATCCATCAATGCCATTTCGCATTTATGTGAGAAAACTGACGCAGATGTGGAAGAGGTGGCTCTTGCCGTGGGTATGGACAGCCGGATCGGCTCCAGGTTTCTCAACGCCAGCGTTGGTTTCGGCGGCTCCTGTTTCAAAAAAGACATCCTCAATCTGGTTTACCTTTGCCGTTTCTATCACCTAAACGAGGAAGCCGATTACCTGGAGGGGATCGTCAGGATCAATGAATATCAGAAGGAGCGTTTTATTCGGAATATGATCAATGTTATGTTCAACACCCTGTCCAACAAAAGGATATGTCTTTTCGGGTTTTCATTCAAGGCCAACACGGGAGATACGCGGGAAACGCCGGCGATAACGATTGCCCGTGGGTTAATGGGAGAAAATGCCGAAATCGTGATCACGGACCCAAAAGCCCTGCAAAATGCCAGGATCGATTTGCAGGATGCCGATCCCAGGAAAGTCAGTTTTGTAGAAGATCCCTATGATGCTGTTGCCGGTTCCCATGCGATTGCCGTCGTCACGGAATGGGATCTTTACAGGCATCTGGACTATCAGAAAATCTATGATTCCATGGTCAAGCCCGCCTTTATTTTCGATGGCAGGAATATCCTTGATCACCGGAGGTGTTTTGAAATCGGGTTCAATGTGTATCCTTTGGGGAAAACTGCTCTCAGTCATCTGGAAAACTAAACAACCCTTGCAATTGTATCATTCAGTATACCAGACGGCGTTCTCTCATTATCTGCATCGGCCTGAAATCACCGTCTTCACTTTTAGGCATTAGCATGTTGCGTATTTTCAAAAAGAATAAAGACCAGTGCTCCGCAGCTGTTGCCATGACCAATCCGGAGTTAATCCGGCACGCCCTCTTCGGCGGTGCGACTCTTTTGACGGCAGCGCTAATCTGGTGGCCCCTTTGGGCGCTCTTTGACTCGGATCTGAAGCGGGATTACCACACCCTGATTCCGTTTATCCCCATCATCACCCTTTATCTTCTCTATCTGAAAAGAAGGGATTTAAGCGCGAAGATGACCTATTCCCCCGGGATGGGCATTGTCGGCATTGCCGCCGGTCTTGCCCTGTACGCCTTGGCCTGGGCCGGGGGGCGGAACCTCAATGTCAACGACCAGGCCACGCTTCGGATCTTATCGGCCCTCGTTTTCCTGTGGGGGGCATTTCTTCTCATCTACGGGCCCGGGGCCTTTAAGGCCGTGCTCTTCCCGCTCCTGTTTCTGTTGTTTATGGTCCCGCTCCCCTTCCAGTT
>Ga0302253_1000817_pt1 | contig 22229 bp, 17 predicted proteins | sample AAG_RA_Trp_MG_FD_193537 | JGI IMG/M metagenome (GOLD analysis project Ga0302253, IMG submission 193537) | Enriched activated sludge microbial communities from anaerobic digester in WTTP, New Holstein, Wisconsin, United States - AAG_RA_Trp | ecosystem: Engineered > Bioreactor > Anaerobic >...
AAAGAACCCTGCATGATTTTTAAATAAAAAAATAAACCTTCTATTATCATGCAGGCTCTTACTGACCTTAAAAAAGAGCATTTATAGTACAGTAAAAAAAGTTCCCAAAAGAAAAAACTCGTCTCGTTAACAATGACGAGACAAATAATTTCTTATAAAAACGACATTATATAATTCATATTTAATAGGATAGGTACTTTTTAAGGGACGACTATTTATCAATATGCATTCAAAAAAATTTTTATCGGTATAATCAGAATTAGTCTATGGCATTCCTTTCATAAACGGTAAAGCGGATATTCAAATTAGCCTTTTCACTAAAAGCAGGCTTTTCGGAAATAATGTGAAACAATGGTAACTGCTCCGTGGGGAAAAAGGCATCGGCATCTTCAAATACGGCATCTACCCATGTAATGAACAATTTTTGTGCATATTCAACAAATTGTCTATAAATGCTTGCCCCACCTATAATAAAACAACTATCGTTTTGCTGCTTAATAAAATTCAATGTATCAGGAATATTTCTAAAAACACGATACTGTTCTGATTCGGGCAAATCATAAGAGAGAACAACACTTGTTCTGCCAGGCAAGGGTTTTACAGGCAACGAAAGCCATGTGTTTTCTCCCATAACAATATGATGCCCCATGGTTAATTCCTTAAAATATTTTAAATCTTCGGGAATATGCCAAAGTAATTGATTTTTTTTGCCAATGGCACCATTGCTGGCTACGGCTACTATAAGAGATAAATTTTTTATTGTCATTATAACACTGATTTATCAAGCCATTTCTTAATATCCGAAGTATGCCCGAAAATGATTAGAATATCGTTTGCCTGAAAAATATAATCGGGCGAAATAACACCTATAATCTTGGTCTCATATATATTTTTAGAAAGCACATGTTTTTGAATATCCTGTTTGATGGTAAGAATATTTATATTGTATTTTTTTCTCAAGTCAACTTCCGATACCTTTAATCCAACATATTTATGTGGAATAATTACTTCCATCACAGCATATTCTTCGGAAATATTGAGAACATCTATTACGTTTTTAAGATTGATTTTTGTAACAAAGCGTTCTGCCGAATCTTCTTCTGGATTTAGAATTTCCATAACACCAATGGCTTCGAGTACGGTACGATGTATGGGTGAAATAGCACGACTAATGATTCGTTTCACATTAAATTTTTTGAGCAGTGCTGTAATTAAAATGGAAGCCCCAATATCTTCGCCGATGGTAACGAGTACCATATCACACTCATTGAGTGGAAGAGTTTTCAAAACAGTGGAATCGGTACAGTCAACGGTAATGGCAAACGTTATTTTGTCCTTAATATTTTCTACACGTTGTTCTATAGAATCAACACCGATAACTTCATGTCCCAGCGAAGCCAGTTTGCTGGCAACTGCCGAGCCAAAATTTCCTAATCCGATAACAATGACTTTCATATTAATTAATATTTATTTCCTCAACAGGATATTTATATTTCATATTTCTTACTTGATGTAAAAAAGCAACAAACAAGGTAAAAGTACCTATACGTCCCAGATACATGGTAACAATCAATACCCACTTGCTGGCATCGCATAGATGCGGTGTAACGCCCATAGACAATCCTACCGTACCATACGCTGAAAAACATTCAAAGGCTACTCTTAAAATATCTATGTCGGGATTGAATACAGAAATCAACATAATAGCAATACCAAGTACTGCGATAGAAAGTAAAATAGCAGCAAATGCTTTTCCTATGCTAGTGGTTGAAATTTCTCTTCGGCTGATTTCTATTCTGCTTTTACCTCTGGCAAAACTAAATACATTCATGATGGCAATAACAAGCGAACTTGTTTTTATACCACCGCCGGTACCTCCGGGTGAAGCACCAACCCACATTAAAAAAATAGTCAGTAGTGCTGTAATGGGCAAAATTTGAGAATAATCTATGGCATTAAAACCCGCAGTACGTGGTGTTACAGAAGCAAAGAATGCGATAGCAATTTTTTCTACCCACGAATGTCCCTGCAATACATTATTGTTTTCAAAAAGAATGAAAAAGCCCATTCCTGTTAAAATTAATATCAGTGTAGTAAAAACAACGATACGGGAATTAACATTTATTATTCTTGGCTTGTACAAATATTTTTTTCCTTTCAGTAAACGCCCCAGATTAAATAGGTGATGTTTCATCAATTTGTAATAGTTCAGTAAAATAGGAAAACCTATACCTCCTAAGATTATTAAAAAAGCGATGACAAATTGAATAAAATAATTGTTGATAATGGTTGGGTCCATCAAGTTCATTGATTTGGTACTAAATCCGGCATTGCAAAATGCAGAAATGCTATGAAAAACGGCAAATTTAAAATTGTCAAACGAAGTAGCCACATGTTCATTTTGCAACGATAGCCAAATAAAAAAAGTACCCGCCGCTTCAAGAGTAAAAGTGAACAATAAAATTTTCATTAATGTTTTCGACATTTCTGAAAAGGTATTTGTATTAGTTATTTCTTTAGCCATCATAAAATTGCGAAATGTGGAAACCGGTGAAAAAAACAATCCAAAAAAAGTGGTGAAGGTCATAATGCCCAATCCACCTATCTGAATAAGAGCAATAATAATGATTTTACCTAAAAAGGTAAACGACGTTGCTGTATCAATAGGTGTAAGTCCGGTAACACATACCGCAGAAGTGGATGTAAAAAAGGCGTTGGTAATAGAAATGCCATGCGTAGTAGCAGCAGGCAGCATAAGCAATAAGGCTCCTACCAGAATAAGAAAAATAAAACTCAGTAAAAACAGCACAGATGGCTTGAGAGATGTAAGAAAAGATATACGTTTTTTGGAAAATTCAATTAAAAAAACTACCAGATTAATAATGATAATATACAGTGTTTCTAAAAAGTGTTCTGCTTTTCCAAACCAATTCTCGAACATATCGGGAATTAAAAAGTGCTCTACTACAAACACAGATAATATAAGTAGAATAATAAATTCGACTATAATAATTCGTTTTATTTCGCGATGCTGGATGTAAAGAATAATTCTGATAAGAAAAGCCAGCCATAAAATTATTTGAAGCCATAAAATAGAGCCTTCGATAAAATTACTTATCTTTAAATCAATTGGAAAACCCGAACGGTATATTGTTATTAAAATAGTACAAAAGGAAATAAAAAAAACCAGATTAGACAGAAAGTGAATAAGGAATGTCAAGGCTGCTTTGAAAAATTTGCGTATTTGAAAGGCAAACTCCTTAATATAATAAATAGGTCTCATGACGTGCAAAAGTAACTAAAAATCAAATCCAAAAACATTAATGTTTTTTATGCAATGTGTTCCATGAAATTACTTCATAAATACTGAATACGAAGTAGTTAAATAAAAATAAAACGGCAATCAATATTTTTTCATTACATAAAAACAAAAGAATAAAAATAATACCCAAATGCAGCAACATTTTGAATGTACTTATTAACAGGTATTTTGAAACAAATGTGGTGGACGATTTTTGCAGTTGTTTTTGGAGATATGGATATCCGAAAAACGAGAGTGTATAAAAATAAACGGGAATGGTTATCCAGAACCAGTTTTTGGAATTGAAAAAATAAATTATCACGGCAGAAAACATAATAGTAGCAACAAATACAAGCAAGGAAGTTTTTTTAAGATATAAATTATTTTTCATGCTTGGGTATATTCAAATCTTTTACAACAATATAAATTGCCGCTATGACCGAAAAAAAAGACAAAATCAACGTAATAATTGGGAACTTCCATCCTATCCATTGGTCAATAAAATGCCCACCTATTACTCCACCCGCAATTATAACACCCATTTGAAGAGCGATACTTGAGTAGCGTGCATAATTATTCAAATATTTTTTAGGAGAGGGATTATTCCTCATCGTGCGACATGCTGAATTCACCCATTTTGCATGTGCCGGTAAAAATTGCACTGGGTTCTATAGCCAGTTTGCCGGTATTAATTTCACCATTAATATTGGATGTACTTTTTAACGACAGCAATTCCGAAACATTGATTTTGCCTTCCACATTTCCGCTGATTTCCGCATTTTGACAAATAATTTTTCCTATAATTATACCCGATTGACCGACGACCACACGTCCCTTTGTTTGAATAGTGCCTTTTATATTGCCATCTATGCGAATATCACTTTCGCTAACAATATCACCCACAATGTTGGTAGTACTTCCAATAATATTAATGGAATTGGGTGTAACGGTATTTTCTTGATTTTTTCCCATAATGAAAAAATTTGATTTCAAAGATAATACATTTTTTTCAAACAAAAAAAATCTTTTATTCTGTAGGGTATCTTTTTCATACTGACTTGCTCGCAGGTTCATTAAAACAATACGCTGAACTTTTGTTTTAAACCCGTTAGTCTGTCGGCATGAACCAAAATCAACTAACAAAATTCATTTCATTCTTTTGTTAGCGGTTTGGTATAAAAGCAAGAAATATTTATTCAATTCTTTTTTTTGCTTCCTGAAACTCGGTTACAATATTTTCGATAACCTCTTTAGCCGGTTTTATTTCATTGATGAGTGAAATGTTTTGGCCCACTTCGAGCATTCCGTTTTGTATATCACCATCAAAAATACCAAGTTGTGCTTTGTTTTCGCCTTCACCAAGCATTTGCCACAATTCTTCGGCAGAAATGCCCTTACTTTCGGCTTCTGTGATTTTTTGAAATAAAGCATTTTTGTACAACCGCGTAGGAACCGTTTTCTTAAGGCACAAAAAAGTACTACCTTCTTTGGCTTGCACAATAAGATTTTTAAAGTTTTCGTGTGCTGATGATTCGGTTGTTGCAATAAATCGTGTACCTATTTGCACTCCCTGTGCTCCCAATGCAAATGCCGCCAACATCTGTCCTCCGGTGGCAATGCCTCCTGCGGCAATTACTGGGATGGAAACATTTTTTACTACTTCCGGAATTAAAACCAGTGTGGTGGTTTCTTCACGCCCGTTATGGCCACCGGCTTCAAAACCTTCGGCTACAATGGCATCTACACCTGCTTGTTCGGCTTTTTTAGCGAATAGTGAACTGGAAACAACATGAATGACCTTAATCCCTTCTTCTTTTAAAATAGAAGTATAAAGTGCTGGGTTTCCAGCGGAAGTAATAATAACCGATACATGCTCTTTGATAGATATCTCCATACATTCTTTAGCGTATTTATAAAGAAGGGGAATATTAACACCAAAAGGCTTATCGGTTGCCTGTTTGCATTTATTGATATGCTCATGCAATAGATTGGGGTTCATAGAACCGGCGCCGATAACGCCCAATCCTCCGGCATTACTTACGGCAGAAGCAAGTTTCCATCCGCTACACCATACCATTCCTCCCTGAATGATGGGATATTTTATTCCCAGCATTCGGGCTATGGCATTATATTCAGGCATTACAACTTTTTATAAACGATGGATGTTAAGGTTTTATCGTCACCGCCCATATTAACACTTAAACCGTAAGGCTTATCGGCAGGGATATTTATTTGTGCATTTCCTGCTTTTCCTGTTAATTGTTCCCAAATAGTAACGGCTTGATGTACGCCTGTTGCACCAACCGGGTGTCCCCAACCAACTAACCCACCGGTAGTGTTGAATGGGATTTTACCTGTACGCGAAGTATGACCTTTGTTAATAAAATCGGCACCTTTTCCCTTGGGGGCTAATCCCATGGCTTCTATCGCCATAATTCCAGCAATGGTAAAGCAGTCATGGCATTCAACAGTTGCTATTTTATCTATAGAAATATTTGCCATTTTCAATGCTTTTTCAACGGCAACTTTTGTGGTATCTAATTGCGACGGGTCGAGTGGTGGTTTGGTAATATCTTCAATGGCTTGACCAAATCCGACTATTTCAACAGCATCTTTTTTTGATTTGTTTAACTTTTTCAATCCTTCTTCGGACACTACCAGTAAGGCACATGCAGCATCGGATACTTTGGAACAATCATAAACAGTGATGTTATCAAGAAACACCTTTGGATTAGGTTCTACCATAGCCACGTTTTCAGGGTCGGGCATGGTGTTGTGATATTCTTGGGCAGTGGGACATAGGCGGGCATTTTCAACGGCATTTTTATACCAGCGGGCCATTGCCTTACGGGTATTTTCACGGCCATATTTTTCGTAGTATTTTCCGGCTCTGTTGCTGAATTGTCCGGGGAAATAATGAGCATGTCCGTTTTTACGGTCTTTATGCCAACCGGCACCTGCCAGAATATCGGCTCCATATACGGCTTTTACCGTATTCTGAACTTCAACACCAACAACTAATACAACATCGGCTGTTTCACCCAAAATAGAACGTATGGCTGTTCCAAGGGCTAATCCTCCGGAACCGCAAGCACCTTCGACTCGAACCACAGGAATATATCGCAGTTTTTCATCAATTAATGGAATAAAAGCGGCTAAATTTGCCTGCAGGTTGTAACGTGCAGCCATAAAATTGCTGATTACAGCTTCATCAATTAATGAAGCATCGCCGATTTGTTTTACCACTCCTTTTCCGGCTTCGGTAATGTATTCTTCTAATCCCGGGCGTTCTTTTTTAGGATTAAATTCTTTTCGTCCTGTTCCCATGGAAACAGTATTGTAACCGGCTGTAATAAATACTTTTTTTCTTAACGTTTTCATCATATTATTTTTTATTTGAAATATTCGTTAATTGGACCATAAGCATGAAAAAATCCCATCAGCAAAACTTTGTTCACGTCTTCCTCACTTTTGGCAACACCAGAAGTAACAAGATGCTTTCCTATTTCTTTGGATTTACTTCCATAGGTTCTTGCCAATGCTGCACCTTTGGTATTCATGGAATATATTTCTTTATATAATGCAGATAACTTGGAATCTTTGTCTTTGGCAGATACAATCGATTTCCAGGCGATTAAATTTTTTGGTTTATCTCCCAGTTTCTGGTCGCATTCGGTTTGTATTTTATCGATAGGGATATATGTTTTTGAGTTTATGTCATAAATACCTGTGATTTTGTTTTTTTCATATTTCAAAAATCCGTCTTTTTGTGAACCGTCTGAATATTGTCCACCTTTAATATTTTGTGATAGCATTTTGTCCAGCATAGGACATACGATTTTATCCTGAGGCATATATTTATTCATCACATTCATAATAAACGAGCAAACATCTATGCCAACGTAATCGATAAGTTGAAAAATGCCCATGGGTCTGATAAGATATTCCTGCGAAATTTTATTTATTATATAAACCGATTGAACAAATCCATGTTCTTTTTCAAGTTTTTCTACTTCTTCGGCGGCATGAATAATATCTCGCATAAAATGTCCGTTACCAATAAACCCAACGACATCGTTGGATTCGATGATGGTCTTTCCCAATTTTTGTGCTAACTGTAATGAAAACTCCCTTAATTCAGGAAGAGTATCCTTGCATGAAATTAATTCAACCAATTTTTGTATAGCGGGTGGGTTGTAGAAATGATAACCAATAATTCTTCCATTTAAGTTGGCTTTATCGTTCAAAAATTGAATAGGAATAGAAGAAGTATTGGTAAAGAACCATGGTTGATTGGGATTGTTTTCATTAATTTTTTTTAAGGTAGATACTTTTAAATCGGCATCTTCTTTAATGGCTTCAAAAATGCAATTGGCATTGTATGCTGATTCGGTAAGTGTGGTTGGGCGAATGACCGACATGACATGGTTAACATATTCTTCAATAATTTCACCATTTTCAATAAGGTCTCCACGGTCTTTATACATTTCGCGAAGCCAACTGATTTTCTTTTCGGCAATTTTCACAACCTGGTTTCGTACGTAATGGATTAAGCCTGATAAAGCCTCTTCTGACCTACTTGTTGCATAGATTACGTATGTTTTACCTTTGTTTTCGGGAAGTAAACTCAAATCTGCTATTTCCACAGCATTTAGTAATAAAATACCGCTTCCCATTTTTCCGGCCGCTCCTAAAACAGCCACTTTTTGCATTCGTTCGTTATAATTCATATAGTTTTATGGTTTAGTTAAATTTATGTCACATTTATTTTATATTTTTTTTCCATTACGCTAATAGAGTATGAAACATTTTATTTTGGTTTATGGACGCAAAATTAATACTTTTTATTTTAAATGGCAAAATATATTTTTATAGGTTCATTCGTAAAATGAATCAAATTACCAAACAGGGTTCCTTTTTTCGATAAAGGCTTTCATGCCTTCTGCCCCTTCATTACCAAATAAAGAAGAGAAAGCGTTCAATTCCATTTCACATCCTTCGGAGAAATTTGTATTAAAGCCTTTGCGTGTAATTTGCTTAACCAATGTTACTGCGTTTGGACCTTTTGAAATAATTTTTTTGGCTATAAGCATAGTTTCTTCCATAAGTTTTTCGGGCTCGGCGATTTTTTGAACCAGTCCGATGCGGAGTGCTTCCTGTGCATTGATGTTTTCGGCAGTGGTTAGCAGATACAATGCATTTCCAAGACCGATGAGGCGAGAAAGACGTTGTGTGCCAGCATAACCGGGTGTTAGTCCAAGATTTACTTCAGGCTGTCCAAATTTTGCTTCTGGTGCGGCAATACGAAAATCGCACGACATGGCTAATTCACATCCGCCACCTAAGGCATATCCATTGACGGCAGCAATTACAATCTGCGGAATATTTTCCAGTCGTGCAAACGTTTTTTGTCCCTTTTTGCCAAAATTATAGCCTTCCTTTGTGTCCATATTCACCATTTCTGAAATATCGGCTCCCGCTACAAATGCTTTTCCTTCTCCGGTAATAATGATAACACGAATTTCTTTATTCGTTTGAATTTCATCAAGGAAATGATTAAAATCTGTAAAGAAATTACTGTTCAACGCATTCAACGCTTGAGGTCTTGCCATAGTAACCATTGCAATTGAGCCTTGAACATCAACTTTAAGGGTATTATACTCCATAATATTTTTTTACAAATTTATACGATTATTTTTATTTCAACAAGAAAACAAATCACCAAAAAAATCAGTCGAATAATTTCAGAAAAATTATTTTTCATTTTGTAAAACAGTAATGGCTTTTTTAACGCCTTCATCGTTTTGCAGAAAAATAGCATAAAAACCTTCATCGTTAAAGATATTGCGAACAATGTATGCTCTGAGTAAATTCATAATAGGCGATTTGGCTTTTTGTATATCTGTGCTTGATGGGTTTATATGCTGTGTTTTTATGTAGGCAATAAAATCATTATATACGGTTGAGTTGACTAAATAATTATCCAATTGTTGCCACGTTTTATAAATCATTAACGATTTACGATGCTGGTCGCTGTATTTAAAGGCATATTGATATATCAACGACTGATTAACCAACGTATAATAAAAATCTGGAATATCGTTTTTAAGATTGTTAATTATAATATCGGGAGTAATGCCGCCATTGCCATAAACCACTCGTCCTTTTAATGTATAAAACTTAGGTGTATGTTTCTGATTTATGGTATCAAGTGAATCGTTTCTATAGAGTAAATCGGTGTAATAATCAAGGGTGTTCGTTTTGTAATTTCGTTGAATGCATCTTCCGCTGGGAGTGTGATAGCGGGCAATAGTTAGTCGAACAGAACTTCCGTCGTTAAAATCAATAGGTTCCTGAACGAGTCCCTTTCCAAAAGAACGTCTGCCAATAATGATGCCTCTATCGTTGTCTTGAATGGCACCTGCCAATATTTCACTGGCAGAGGCAGACCATTCGTCTATTAATATAACAACGCTATCTTGCTCGGCAATACCATACGTGGTTGCCTTGTATTCTTTTTTGGGTTGTGTTCTGCCTTCGGTATATACAATCAGTTGTTCCTTTTTCAAAAATTCATCGGCAATCTGGATAGCAGCATCCATATAACCCCCGCCATTTCCACGAACGTCCACTATTACTTTTTTCATTCCTTGTTGATGTAATTTTTCTAATGCTTGATGAAATTCGTCTGGTGTTGTTTTGGCAAAGCGAGCAATTTTAATATAGCCCATATTGTTTGATAGCATCATGGAAGCATCTATGCTGTGTACGGGAATTTTATCACGCGTGATTTCGAAAGTTAACAATGAAGAAACATTTCTACGTAAAATATGTACTTTAACTTTTGTACCTTTAGGACCTTTCAGCAGTTTCATCACTTTATTATTGGTTATACCAATGCCTGCCACTACACTGTCGTTTACTTTAACAATTCTGTCGCCTGCCATAATACCGAGTTTTTCAGAAGGTCCGCCAATAATAGTATTCATTACAACAATGGTATCGCTTTGTAAACTAAATTCAATACCAATACCGTCAAATTCTCCCTCCAGCGGCTCATTCATTTCTTCGTAATCGGAAGGTGGTATATACACCGAATGTGGGTCAAGATTTTGCAGCAACGATTGTATGGTCAGTTCAATGAGCGAATCTTTATTGATGGTATCTACGTATTCGTTTTGAATATAATTAAGTATGGATTGAAGTTTATTTTCGGGACGGATATTTTTAATAGACAAGGTAGATTTAGCATCGTTAAAAAACTCATCTAATGGATTGGTAAAAAAAATTTTTCCCAGATACATCCCTAATACGAGAGTAAATGCCAAGATGATGGGAAAGTAATACAGAAATTTTTTATTACTGTTCATGATGTAATGGAATATGTGAAACTTCAATATGGGCTTTTTTCAAGAGTTCCAATCCTTCCTGTTTTTGATAAAGGTCACAGAACACAACGCGTTTAATGCCCGATTGGATGATAAGTTTTGCACATTCAATGCAGGGTGAAGTGGTTACATATAATGTTGCTCCGCTACTGCTGTTGTTTGATTGTGCTACTTTGGTAATAGCATTGGCTTCGGCATGAAGTACATAAGGATACGTTACGTCGTTTTCGTCTTCGCATTTATTTTCAAATCCGGAGGGAGTACCGTTATAGCCATCGGAAATAATCATTTTATCTTTGACAATAAGTGCACCTACTTTTCGGCGTTGGCAATAACTGTTTTCAGCCCAAACCTGAGCCATTCTTAAATAACGTTTGTCTAGCAAAATTTGTTTCTCATTCATAAAAAAACCCTCTTAATGAGGGCTGCGGTTAGTACCCGGAGCCGGGGTCGAACCGGCATGGGTTTAATCCCACTGGTGTTTGAGACCAGCGCGTCTACCAATTCCGCCATCCGGGCATTACTGTTTTTTATTTCATAGAACTCGCAAAAGTATATCAAAGTTTGGAATAATACAAGTCATACTTTTTTATTTTAATAAAATTGGAAGATACTACTTTATAGAACTATTGCCTTTAAATATCGAATCAATATCAGGGCAAATATTATCACCGTGTGATAAAAGATAATGGAGAATGATTTAGCCGTGTTAATAAATATTTTGCAAGTTGTATTATATCAGACGAATAGATTAGTCGTTTGAAATTTATTGATTGTCAATAAAAACTTTACTGTTAAAGAAAACAGATAAAATAAAATATGTATTTTTGCCAAGGAATGGATTAATTTGATGTATGAAACTTATTTTAATAGGTGGTGCTGAAGACAAAACAGGTTCGTTGGTGGTGTTGTCGAAAGTAGCCCAAGTGGCTAATTTTAAAAATATTGTACTTATTCCAACAGCCTCAGCCTATTCAGGCGAAGTAGAAAGTAATTATGCTGAAGCATTTCGAAAATTAAACGTATCGGATTTTAAAACGTTAGATATACGCTATAATGATGATTGCGACAGACCTGAACATATTGCATTGATAGAAAAAGCCAATCTTGTTTTCTTTGGAGGTGGCGACCAGGTTAAATTGGTACGAACATTGGAAAAATCAAACTTGTTTTCCATAATAATGCAACGGTATAAAGAGGATTCGCTTATTGTTGCTGGTACCAGTGCAGGTGCGGCATCTGCATCAGAAAACATGCTGTACGAAGGAGATTATCACGGATTTTTAAAAGGACGCGTTCAGCATGATAAGGGATTTGGCTTTATAAAAGATGTTATCATAGATACGCATTTTATGCACAGAGAACGAATTCCACGTTTGACACAAATGATGGCCTTGGGCTTAGAGAGTAAAGCGATTGGCATAGATGAAGATACAGCCATCTTTATAGACCAGCAAAACGAGTTTGAAGTTGTCGGTTCGGGAATGGTTACACTCCTTAATGCTGAAGAAGTAACCTATAATGATTATCATGAAATAAAAAACAACAGTATTTATAATATTAACAATATTAAAATTGGATTTTTATCTCATGGAGCACATTTTACTATAAAAAACTGGTCTGTAATACAACCTCAGCAAGGTGTTTTTAACGAAGATATTGTTTTTGACCCGCAGTTGATTAATCCTGCTGTTTACTTTTAGTTATTATAAACAATATTTATAATCTGTCCATTTTTGTAAATGGTTGTTTTAATCAGTTTTCCTGTTTCGTCGTAAAAATATTTTTTTCCATCCATAAAAAGTCCGCCTTTCCAATTACCATCACGGTCAACCTTTCCTTCTTTGGTAAATGTCTTATGATAACCATTTCCGTTAAACACTTCCATTTCGGTTTTTTGCGGCTGTGTAATTTCCTGTATTTGAGGCAATTCATTTTTCTCTGTATCTGATACTTTTTCGGTGTGAGTATATATTTTTACATTAGTTGTGTCCAACTGTCCATTGTTGTATGATTTTTCGGCTAACAAATTTCCTTGCTTATCATATTCCTTAACCACACCGTTTTCTTTTCCGTCGTTCCATTCGCCTTCAATCATCAGTTTTCCGTTATCGTGAAAGTAACGCTGCACGCCAGTTCTTTTTCCCGTTTCGCTGTATTTCCATTCGTATGCAGGTGTACCATTAGGATGATAATATTTATAATCACCAACCCATTTGTTTTCTAACCAAATACCTTCTTCGCTTATATTGCCATTTTCATAATAAAATTTTGCATAGCCATTGGGCTTATTTTCTTTGTAAGTTAGAATTTGCTTTATACTTCCGTTGGGATAATATCCTTTCCAAACGCCTACTTTATTGCCATGGTCAAATCTGCCTTCTTCCGTTTTGACATTATTTTCGGTAATAATCCAATATCCGTGTTGTTTGCCATCGGCATCGATTTTATTAAGAGTATCATTTTGAGCAAAGGACTGAAACGTACATGCTCCAAACATGATTATAAAAAACAACCCTATCGTTCTACCTCTATTCATTCAATAATAGAAATTAAACGTAAAAAAATAAAAATTTCCATATTCTCATTTTTCTCTGTTTAAACGAAATTATCCGTTTTGACGTTGCAAAATTAATTCCAAAAAATGAGAAAAATTATTTATGACTATGTTTATTCAACTATAATTTTTGTAACCAGCACAGTGTTTGTTAAATAAACGTTGATGAAATATATTCCTGATGAAAAAGATTTTCTTGAAATATTAACTTCTTGTTGTTGTATTTCAGATAAAGAATAAACAACTTTCCCAACCAAGTTTACCATTTCAACTTTTTCAATAACTTCTTTAGAAGAGGTTATTATTAATTGTTCTTTTACAGGATTAGGAAAAACATTAATCGTGGAAAGAGTATTTGATGCAATGCCTTCCCAGCAACTAATGCCATGTGTACAATAAGTAATTCCATTGCTGATGGTCCCAGTATTGACATCAAAATTTCCCGATTGTGAACAAAAGTCAAAATTTCCAAGCACTGCCCCGGAATTTATGCTGTTGCTGCCTACGCAAAACGAACCGCTGCTGTTGCCGTCAAGCGTGTCAGTATTTGTAAAATCGTGCATGATTTCGGTAAGTCCGTTATTGTACCAATGGGCATCGTGATGTAATGAATCACCATTTGTACAATCGTTGGTCATGGTTATGGTATGGTTTTCATCGTTGTAAAAAATGCCGGCATTGGTATAATCGGTAAACGTCATGGTACCGTCGTTGTGCGAAACAGCATTGTTGTAATGGTTGGCAAACTGAATTTGTCCATTATTCGTAAAATTACCATCATTAAAAAAATTAACTCCGCTAATTTCATTATTATTTACAAGAGTGCCTGATGAATACAGGTTGTTTGAGATAACGGTTCCAGTATTTGTTAAGTTTATGGGTAGATATAAACTGTCTATCGCATTTAATGTACCGGAGTTGGTTAATGTACCATTAAAAAATGCCATTTTAGACAGATTAACAGTTCCAGCATTATTAAAAGTACCACCATTTTGTGCAAGTGCTCGGGGTGAAGAATCCTGTATTAAGGAACCGTTAACATTAACGGTAATAGAACCGCTTGTATATCCCCAATTAGTGGTAAGCGTTACCGTATGATTTATTACGACATTGCTTCCGGGCATAGGGACACAACTACAGTCCCATGTGGTGGGCATAGTCCAACTGCCATTTGATACGGAAGTAATAGTTTGAGAAAATAAATGCCCAAACATAAAAATTGTCATTGTTAAAGTAAATAGATGTTTCATATTGTTTCAATTTTAGTAATCACAAAGGTAAAATTAAAAATCAAGACTTAGTGAAAGATAAAATATTTTTGGCATAATTATATTGTTTTCGATACCCCAGGCCCAGTCGGCTCTTACAAAATAGCCCAACAATCTACTTCGCAATCCAAAGCCATATCCCCACACCACTGGGTCACGTTTTTTGTTAATCGTAATCGTAATAGGTCCGGATGTTACGATTTCGGTATTATATGCATTTTGACTGCTATAAGGTGAATCTCCACTCCATGCACTGCCGGCATCAATAAATCCTATTATTTGAAAATTTTCAAAAAAATCGCTGTGAATAGGTCTATTCATTAAATATTTTATAATAGGAAAACGCAATTCATTGTTCAGTACAACAAAATTGTTTCCATTTCGAATATTTTGGGTGAACCCACGTAAATTGGTGGCAATAGCCTGATAGGCATAATTTTGTGAAGGGTCTATACGAACAGAAGGGTCAAAGGTTGGAATTTTGGTACTCAGGTTTATCCAATTGTCAACACTTCCCAAATAATAGATAAGTTTTGCTTTTCCAAACGAACTGCTTGCTGCCAGTCTGCTTGCCCAAATAAACGTTCGATGAATAGGCAAATAATGACGTACATCAAAACCTGCAACATACATCGAAGTAAAGTCGGAACTGTTGGTCTGATAGTAACTTTCAAAAAATGCTTTACCTCGTGTTCCAAACATCAGGTTTAATCCCTTGTTGATAGTATTATCGTAAATATATTCCCCTTTTAATCCTGCCCATACAGCGTTTTCGTTTGGATGTAATAGCGACGTTACGTCTGTGGACAAATAAGCCGTTCTATCATAGCGTACACTGGCAGTTATGCGGACGGCAGTTACTTGATTGAACGGATAGCGTAAAATGTAAAACAATTCGTGAGTATGTGTTTTTAGCAAGGCTACATTGTTAATTTTGTTCAACGCCAACCGATGAAACACCCATTGCTTGTCCCATCTGTTTTTTAGATTTTCAACACTAAGTAAATATTCATTACTGTTAAAATTACCGGCAAAGCGTACACCGCCTGTTATTTTATAGTCTTCAAACAAATCGTTGGTTCCTAACTTGAAAAAGACGTTAAGTCCAGGATTAAAATAATACGGGCCACCGGTGAATGGTTGATAACTGTTGCTCAAAAAACCGAAATCTATTTGACTGGTAAATGAATTGGTATAAAAGGAAGTCATATAAATCATAGGTTTTAAATTGATGTTGGATACACGGTTGCTGTCGTTCCTATTTTTTTTCAAATTTCCCTTTAATTGTTCCAATTGAAAATTGAACACATAATGATTGATATCTATGTTGTTGGTATCTATTGTAATATTCAAATATGTTGTATCGACTACGATGGGCAGTTTTTTGGTTTTAGCAGTGTCTGTTACCGTTTTTATCATATCCTTGCTAAAAGGTGTTTCGGAGACTGTTTTAAAGTCATTGGTTGTTAAGGTTTGCTTTTGTGAATGTTGTTTTCCCTTATAAAAAAACAATTCGGAATAAACATCCGTATTTATAAATGATTGCTGTAAAATACTGCGAGAATAATTGGTTAATGGTTTCATTTCGGTAAAATAGCGGTAATGCAAAGTGGTATCAATAAAATTGATGGTACTGTCGTATTTGGCAATGTATCTATTGAACAAACCGCCAGCGTTACTCAATAAATAAAATTCATTTTTAGAATTTGCATAAGGTTGTAATTCATCTGCATTGGGCGATACCGTAATGCGTGTCAAAACGGTATCCTTTTCTTTCAATGAATAAACATACACGTCAAAGGTAGATTGCAAACTGTCACATTTAAGCAAATTATTTAGTCTATTGGAAGAAAAAACAATTTTTTCAGAATTGTTGAAAAAATGTGGATTGATATCATCAGCAAGGTCGTTGGTAATTTGTTCATAAGAGTTGGCAGCATTGTTAAAAACAAAAATATCCGTATGTCCATTATCAACCGCCGAAAAAACAAGGTTGAACCCGTTGTATGAAAAATCCATATCTAGAATTTTGTTTACATGGAACAGTTCTTCATAAGACAGTTCACCAGTTTCCATCTCATACGTATATAAAAATTTGGTTCCTTTTTTTTCAACAACAAAGGCTACCAATTTCCCTGATGGATGCCATGCTATGATGGGATACGAGTAATCGGGTATTTGGTCAAGGCGATTGCCTTGTCGGTAAATACATTTTGTTTCATTGGTAGTCAATAATTTTAGGTAAATTTTTATTCTTCCCATTTGATTGGTGGAATATGCAATCCATTGTTCATCGTTAGAAATTTTGATATCTCTAATTACTGTATTTTTTTTAATTTTTCTGGTGATAGATGTATCGGGTGGCGTTTGACGTTTTGATTCATCTTTTTCGTATAAATCGATATAATAACTGAGCCATTCGCTCGATAAATATTTTATTGGAAGTCCAATAGTATAAAGGAATCCTGTTTCAACATTTTTTGAAATACGTGTCAGATAAAGGATATTGGGAATGGTTTGATTGCCAAATTTCTTTATAATGAAATGCCAGATAGCATGTCCGGCATAAATAGCATCGGTACCACTTAATCGGTTAAACTTATCGTAACGATGACTCAGTATTCCATCGCGAACATAATTTTCTACATCCGAACTCCATTCATCGGAAAGATAAGAAATTAATCCTTTGTAATACCAGTCGGGCAATGCAAGAAGTGTTGAATTGGTTACACGTGATTTAAAATCATTCCCATAGAGTATCTGATTGAGTAAAATTTCGGCAATAGCAGCTCTTATTTGTTTATCAAGCAATTGATGATTGCCTTCATAATATATAAAAACTTTGTTGTCGATGATTTGAGTAGTTCCGCCAATATTATACTGATCGTTTCCTGTAACCAACCCGATGTTGCTCTGACGAAAATCGCTCAGGTTGTTGTAGATTAAAAAAATAATTCGTTTCTGAAGATTGGAGCCCAATACCGCTTCTATTTCAGGAATCATGGTGGTTACTTTTTGAACGGTATAGGCGGCTATATTACTGCCTCCTTCATAAAAATAGACATCAAACGCTGGTTGGCGATAATATTGCCATAAAAAAGGACGATACTGTACTCTGTTTTTCCCAAAATCCATTTGAAGCCCATTATAAAATTGTGCCCATACATGCAAAGAAAAAAAAGGCAGAAATACTACTATGAGCCACAGTCGTTTCATGAAAAATGAAGTTAATAGGAACGGTAAAATTACAAAGATTTTTTCAAATAGTATTATTCGTTTATTTTTCGGATTGTACCAGCATAGTTGTTATATTTAACGAGAGGATAAATTCACAAATAATCGCTTTTATGCTTTTACGAATATGGGTATCTCGTAGGTAATGACGAGACGTACTATTATAAAAGTTCAAATAGCAAATATAAAATATAAAATGTATAATTTTTTATAAATACGACATTATAAAATTCATATTTAATAGGATAGTCACTTTTTAAGGGACGACTATTTAAAAAAGTTCTGTTTTATGCTTGTCAAAACATTTATTATCTTTGTGAATTATTCAGGTTAATTATTATTATTAATGAAAAATGTAGATAAAAATATATTATTATGTCCAAGTTGTAAAACCGAATCCCTGATATTTGAAAATAAACAAATAATTTGTACTCATTGCAAACAGAATTTTGAACTTATAAACAATAAAATGGTTTTTTTAAAACTTAATAAAAGCAATATAACTGATTTTTTTGATAAAATTAAATTTAGATTAAAAAAATTCAGTTATTTATATGAATTATTAATAAAATTAATTAGTCCTGTATGCCCAACTATGAATATAAAAAAACTAGTAAAAAGATATGTTAATAATGATGAAATTATAGCTATCAATCTTGGAAGTGGCAATTCAAGGTTATCGGATAAAATTTTAAATATTGATATATTTTTGTACGATAATGTAGATATAGTATGTGATATTGAAAACCTACCCTTTAAAGAAAATTCCATTGATATAGTATTTAATATCGCTGTACTTGAACATGTAAAAAATCCAGAAAAAGTAGTCAATGAAATAAATAGAGTTCTTAAAAAGAATGGTATAATTATTTCCTTTTTCCCATTTATACAGGCTTTTCATGCTTCACCTTACGATTTTTCAAGAAGAACAAATGAGGGCATGAAGGTTTTGTATAAGGACTTTGATATAATTGATTTAAAACCCGCCGGAGGCCCTACGTCTGGTTTTTTATGGATATTTCAGGAATGGGTTTCTATTCTATTTTCATTTAGTATAAAGCCTTTGTATTATTTTATAAATATTCTGTTAATGATTCTGACTTTTCCAATAAAATTCTTAGATTTTATTTTGATACATCACCCATTGGCAAAAAATATTTCTTCCGGATTTTTATTTATCGGGAAAAAAAGATAATGTTATCCATCGTAATAGATTTATATTTAGTCTCTCCTTAAAAAAATCGTTTTTGGTCTCGTCAATAACTCTTATTAGAGTTTGACGAGACCACAGCCGAAATAGAGGCGTATTGCAATACGCTACTTCGTTCAAACAGATTTTCGGCTTCCACCTATCCCTGCTTGCTTGTTTTTTTACGTAAAAATTTCTAATGCAACATCACTCTCCATACAAACATGGTGCGTAGGGAAAGTTTACAGGCGAGCCAAACATGGCGTGTTACACTGAGCCTGTGTCCACTGAGTTTACCGAAGTGCCGAAGTGTGAAGGGCAAAATACTTAGAATATTCATGAAATTTTTGACTAAAAGTCTCGTCAGCAATGACGAGACAAATAATTTTTTATAAATACGACATTATAAAATTCATATTTAATAGGATAGGTACTTTTTAAGTGACGACTATTATAGTTTTTCAAAATAAAAAAGGCAGTCCTTTGACTGCCTTTTTTATAACGTTTAACACTCTTATTCAACGATAAGTTTCTTTTGAACTGTTCCTTGAACATTCGTTATTTTAACGGTATAGATCCCTGCAGCAATACCTTTCAGTGGGAGAATATGACGATTACCATTTACCTGTTTATTGTATAACAGTTTACCATCGGATGCCCACAATTGAATGGTTGCTTTGGCATTGTTGCCCAATATTACAGTAACATTGTCAATAGCAGGATTAGGCATTAGCGTAATAGCACTTGCCAAGTCATTATTCAACATCAAAACCGGAATATGATGTATGGAATTGGACATGGCAGAGCAACCAACTGAATCGGTAACTACAACATAATAATCCTCTTCTACCGTAGCAATTAATGTATCATATACAGCACCAGTGATAGGCCCATTACTGTTGTACCATTGATTTCCTGTGGATGAAGAAGAAGTAAGTGTATCGCCATTTTCTGAAATAGTAACCGATGGCAGGTTATGAATGGTTAAGGTAGCCGATGTGGTATCGCTTTGGCAAATACCATTGAATGCCACAACATAATAGGTATAAGTGCCTACGTTGGTTTCTGGACTTTGGAAGGTGCTGCCTGTACCTACTTGTTGAGTAAGTGCAGAATCGCTGTACCAAATAAAATTGTTGTAGTTTGAAGTAGCCGTAAAAGCATCTACCGTAGAGCCAGAACAGTTATCTATATTCGATACCGTTGGAGTATTTGGAATTTCAATAGGAGCAGGTGTTACAGAGGCAACGTCACTTACACAGGCTCCATTTGTATAATATGCTGTAACAGGATTATTGCTATTTACCCAAATAGTATCGTTTATGTCTAAAGTGCTCCATGTAAGTGTGCCCGCATAGTTGGTAGCAATTATTTCCGATTGACCACAAGTATCATGAACTGTAAGTACCGGTGCAGGGGGATTGTTAACAGTAACCGATACGCTGTTTGTATTGGTACAGTTATGAACCGAAGTAACTACTACATGATAATCAGTACTTACCACTGGATTATCCGTTGGATTGTATATACTTGAAGTAAATCCTGCAGGAACAGATGTCCATGTAAAGGTGTTGGCATTATACAGTTTAATAGTAGGATTGTCTATTGCCCAATAATAAGCATACTGTGCATCATATACAAAACGTATCTTCAGATTGGCATTATTCAAATAAGCAGAAGGTAGTGGAATAACGGTATGATTAAAAACAGTTGGGTATCCAATAGTTGCGGTATAAATCACTAACGTATTCCATTGCGCACCATCAAAAATTTGAATATACGCAGAATCATCCGTATTATAATTTCGATAATATTGATAAACTTCAAGTTCAACAGAATCAATACCAACAGAACTGAAGGGTGAAGTAATAAGTTCGGTATGAGTTGTACCTCCCGAACCTTGTGCATCGCTGTTTGAAAGATAAAATTGAGAGTTATCATTACTATGGAAAGTAACTGGACTAAAAGTCCCATAAGTATATCCATCAGGTCTTAATGTCCATGCTGCTGCGGCAGGAGTCCCGCCCGTAGAAGTATTAACAGTTGTAAAAGAATTGTAAGGTGCATTAAAGTTTTCTGTCATAATTTCAGGAGTAAACCATTCGCCAGCAGTTAATTGAATACTTTCACCACAGAAGATAGAAGCATAATCTACTGAAGCAGTTGCTACTGGTAAAGAATGAACATTCACATAAACGGTATCTGCATTGGCACAACCTGAAACAGCATCTGTAGCAGAAACTATATAGTTAGTACTTACTGTTGGTGTAGCAGAAACATTGGCACCAGTAGAAGGAACGGTTGCAGGTGTCCAACTGTATGAATAATTTGTATTTGAACTTGTTACAGAAAGATTAACTGTTTCACCAGGGCATATATTGCCATCATCTACTGAAGAGAAAATATCGGGGGGTGCTGTAATAGTGGCTACTACTTCGGTAGTTCCACTTGAACACAGTAAAGTCGAATTTAGCATGAATTGTGGCAATGCGTTTATAGTATAAGATGCTGTAGTTTGTCCACACAGAACCGATGCAGATTGATTATCGCCTCTGAAATATGCTTCAGACACATAAGAAGTAACATCGTATTTAACAGTGGCACTGGTACCACCGCCATTATTGTTTGACCAGCAAAATTCTACCACTATATTAGAAGTCCCATCCCAATTGAATGGTGAAGTAAACGAAATACTGTTTATACCAACTGTTGGAGTATATGCAGCGGTGTAATATACATCTGTCAATCCACTTATAAAAGTAGTTGTCATGTCAGATAAAGTAGTTGCACCTATTTTTACATTAAACTCTTCATACGTTGTGCCCGCAGATACAACATCAAAAGCAAGCAAATGAATATTACCTGCTGTTAACCCTGCTGCCAGTAAATCGGAAGCAAGTATTAAATATTGAGATTTTTTACCCCCATATAAATGATAAAATGGACTTTCGTTCCCTGTACTTGTGGATGAACCTGTACCGATGGTAATGGGGTTGATTTCAGCGGCGGCATAATAGGATGTAGTAGCAGTAATATTAGGGGTTGTAAAGACATTACCTGTATCTAATAAATTACCTCCAATAGCAGCATCGTACCAGTGGATAGTAGTTCCAGTGCTTCCAGCAGCAGATAAGGAAACTGTTCCTGGACCACAATGTGTACCAGGAGTGGTAGAAGTTACTTGAGGATGGTTTATGATTAATGGAATATTTTGCTGAATACAGATATTAGTGTTTAACGTGGCCTTCCATTGATAATAAGTAGTGTCATTAATAACCGGTGTAGTATAATT
>Ga0302253_1000818_pt1 | contig 22220 bp, 11 predicted proteins | sample AAG_RA_Trp_MG_FD_193537 | JGI IMG/M metagenome (GOLD analysis project Ga0302253, IMG submission 193537) | Enriched activated sludge microbial communities from anaerobic digester in WTTP, New Holstein, Wisconsin, United States - AAG_RA_Trp | ecosystem: Engineered > Bioreactor > Anaerobic >...
TAAAATCCTGATGATCTGTTCTTCCCTGAACCTGTTTCTTTTCATAATGCTTTCCTCCTTAATGTTTTCTACATTATAGGAGAAATCACTAACTTTTCAATGGTACTATTTTCGGGGGGCACGTCACAAAGACCTCTGCATAACCTGTGGTTATAAAAATAAAATTTGATAGGATGATATCAATAAATAAGACTTTCAAATCAAAGAGATAAATGATGTCAGCCAGTTTTCCTCATAGGATCACATGCCAGGTTGGGCAAACATAATCGTATTAGACTTTATGCTGTTCACTGGTTTTGATACGAACGATGGTCTTTCCGGTGAGACAACATTTTGCCGTTTTCGCAATATACCGGAGGTTAAAACCATATCAGATTACTGCAAAGACATTTATGCTATTTGATATAATCCGGTGGTATGGAGAAAGAATATGCTTCAGAATCTAAGCGTAATATACTGAAAAAGAATGGGTTAAAAGACAGGATAATGCATAAGGCTTCGAGAGGGAATCGATTATCATTGCGGCAGTCGCGGAAAAACAAGTTGATTTCAAAGATACGGTATAAAATTGAGCGTGATTCCGGGACATTGAAGCGAAAATATGCCATGGACAGAGCACGATATTGTGAATTAAAGGAAAGTATCTGTTGAGTTGTGTTTTAAAACGATCTGTTTTAATTTAAACAGTGCGTACGAAAAATAGAGCCGGTATAAACCGGGACAAATTCGGAAAAACCGGGAGAAGTTTTACAAAAAAGATTAAAAAAAGACTACTAATAATCGATTCTTTAAAAAAACGGATAATCTATCCCGGTCACAAATAAAAAGCAATCCTGCCGGTTTTGCATAAGTCTTAACTATCTATATTCTCAAAAGATACAGAAATGGGAAAAAGAGGCGGTACAAATTTAATGTAGCGCCTCTTTCTTTTTAAATGGGAAAAAAATTATATTCCCGGATCCAAAGGATCTAACGGATCACTGAATAAAACAAAAATTTCTTCACCATCAGAATAAGTATCGTTATCTGTATCTGAATTTAGAGGATTGGTGAAATATGTAAAAATCTCATCATAATCGGATACATTGTCATTATCGGAATCAGAGACTTGCGGGTTAGTCCCGTAACTTGATTCAGCGAAATTCAGAATACCGTCATTATCGTCGTCATAATAGACACGCTGATAAAATTTCCCGTAAATGCCGAAATACGATATATCCTGATAACTGTGATAAGTTATTAAACAATCATCATCACTGCATGCCAGAGCCGGTTTTTGGGAAGCGCCGTTATAAGTGTTTACCTTGAATGATTGGCCTATAGATATACCTTCGTTATCAAGCATTTGTGCATATACTGAGTTAGAATTCTCCCATACTGCAATATAATAGTTACCGACAGATTTTATCTGTGAATCTGATGATGCTGTATCGGTAATAACAAATTCATTCCCGAATTTTGCCCCGTCATTATCAAAAATCTGTGCATAAATTCCTATTCTGTCATTACCGTAGTTTGTAAAACAGCTCCAGGTGATAATAAAATTATCGCCGTTAGATGTTACAGACGGTTCAATTTGATAGTCGATGGTGGTTGTATTTACTAAAATTTCGTTTGTTATGGGAGTACCTTCGTTGTCGAAGAACCTTGTATATATACCGCCCCAATTGCCATCCTGATTGTGGCTTGTCCATACGATAGAGTAAATATTGCCGTTAAAAGCGATTTTCGGATTACATTGATTATGTGTGGTGTATGTGTTTATCTGGAATTCGGATCCTGATTTTGATCCTGTGCTATCCAGGATTTGCCCGAAAACTCCCCAGTATTGTCCATCTTGTGTATGGCTTTGCCATGCGGCAATATAGTTTATTCCATCGGATTCTATTGCCGGTAACCGTTGGTCCAGCTCATAATCGACATCCGATGTATAAGTATTTATCAGAAACATGTTGCCGGTGATAGATCCATCGGAATTTACCATCCTGCCGTATATACCTGCGCTGTCAGGTGTACCTTCACCCATCCAACTTACCAAAAAATTGTTGCCGTTTGATGAAACCGTGGGATTTGAAGCATTTCCACCATCGGGTATAACTATTTCCGAACCGGATTTTATGCCTTCATTATCTATGAGTTGACCTAATAGATTATTCCCGTATGGGTATGCCGGGCCTGTATAGTATTGCCAAGCAACAAAATAATTAGTGCCGTTGAAACAAACCGATGGGTTTATCTGTGACGAAGTGTTTGTTGTGCTGATTTTAAATTCAACAGGAGTTTCGCCATAGGTATAATCCAAAAATAGTTTTTGCTGATGGTATCCGTATTGTTCCAGAGCAAAAGTATACGCGGCAAAATCGACAGGTTCTGTTTGCGGTTGCCAGTATTGTCCGTTACTATCTTTGATTAATGTGAATGTCCAGTATAATCGTACTCCGATGTATTCTCCTTGCCTGTAAATTGGTTCCGGTAAAACTGAGCAGTTGCCGATATACGGTGTTTCGTACGATATGCCGAATTCGCTGGTTCCATAAATTGTGCGAAATGTTCCGTCACTCCAATATTGTATTCCAATATAATTGCTGTAAGAAGGCGCGGAGCCCAACAACAGGAGGCGTGCAGAACGTAGCCCTGTTTTGGTATAATGAGTGGTTATGATATTTATCGGTACACCTGGAGCAACAGCTGATAAATCATGGCTTATTCCTGCAACTACGCTAAAGTTGGTATCTCCTTGTGTGGATAAATCTCCGGCCATATTCGAAAAAGTTCCATATCCGGATGCGGAATACGAGCCGGTGTTACCGACAATCCAGTAAGTAAGTTCTCTCTGGACATTATCAGAAAATGTCCATGTAATAACACGCTGTCCATTCTCATACGATACTGCACCATTTTCGTTTTGAAATATGGGATTAACATAAACAGGCAAGAACTCTTTTACAGTATACGATGTCACATCAGTATCCGGCGTTACTGTTATTGTGACCACAACAGTGGCGTAATATACTCCCTGCGATGCAATCGATCGGGTTATTGTGTTGGCAAACAGGTTTGAGTGAGAAATTAAAAACAAGCCGAAAAAAATAATAATGGCTTTAAAGCTTCCCTTCATTGCTTACCCCTTTTTTACTTTTAGTGTAGTGAAATCTTTTTAGTCGCATTTATAGTTTTTCTTTACTTTGTCTTATACCTCCTTTCTCTGGTTTTTTATAGGTTAATTATATATAAGAACACTAAAACGTAAAGACATAATTATATTTCATATTATAATTAATGTGTTGATAGAATGAGATATAATAAGGTTGAATAAAATTGACAATATGATCATATAAATGTTTGTGATAGATTAATAATGTTATTTGCTGATGTTAAATGTTTGTTTAGCAGGAAATAATTTGCTGGTTATCATGAAAATTCTTGATACAGGTTCTTTAAAATCTTGTATATGTGTAAAAATGCGCTTATTCTAATAGAGTAATACTGATCAATCATTGTTTATTATGCCAATTTCCAGATATTTTTGTAAAATACATAAAAATAAATAACTGAAATTGAGAAAAATAGAAAAATATGTTACAATAATGATGAAGGCAAAAGATACCCCTTATATTTTATTTAACACTCGCAACACGATAATATTCTCAGTATTCCATTGTATTGTTATAATAATTGAACATAAAATGGAGGCATGGTATGAAAAGACAATCAATGGTTTTATTGGTAGGAATTATTTCTGTATTATTTTATCAAACTTTAAATGGTTATGATTTAAACAAAGACGGGTGGGACGATATAATAATATCTAACCATAGAACTTACAAGGGAGACAAAAACGTCAATTCCTATATATACTGGGGTGATTCATCTTCTTCGTTCTCAAACAAAACCGAGCTGGTTACTCATGGTGCGACAGGAAATAATGTGGCTGATTTCAATGGTGACGGTTATCTGGATATATTGTTCTGCAACACGATGGATTATCCTCCTTATTCGTCGGAGTATGTGAACTCATATATATATTGGGGTGCGCCATCGAATACGTATTCCACGCGAACGGAAATAGTAACAAATACATATGTGATTGAAGCCGCTTCAATTGCCGATATAAACAGAGATGGTTATCTTGATATTGTATTTTCAAATAATTCAAATATTAATGATCAGGTGAGCATAAATTCATTTATTTACTGGGGTGACAGCGTAAATCCGTATTCCATTACAACCAGAACAGAAATGTCAACCAACGCCGCAAGCGCTAATGCGGTATATGACATAAATAAAGACGGTTATCTGGATATTGTATTTACAAATAACTATACAAAAGATAGTTATCCGGCAAATACAAATATCAACTCCTATATATACTGGGGATCTTCAGAAAATACATACTCAAGTAAAACTGAGCTGAGAACAGTTGGCGGGGCCGATTGCTCCATTGCGGATTTGAATATGGATGGATATACCGATATTGTTTTTACAAATTTATATGATTCAAACCAGTATCCATTACCTTCCGGTTATGCGATTAATTCATATATATATTGGGGTGATGAAAGTTATAAATATCTTAGTAAAACCGGTATTGCTACAGTAGGCGCCGCGGATTCAACAATTTATGATATAAATAAAGACGGTTATCTGGATATTCTGATTATTTCCGGTTTCAATGGAGATAGTTACGAAATAAATTCATACATATATTGGGGAGACCAAAACTACAATTATCTCGATAAAACTCCATTAGCGACACAGGGAGCAAACAGAGCTGCCGTCTCAGATTTAAATAATGATGGATATCCCGATATTATTATAGCTAACCATAACGATAATCAGAATAACGGTGGAAACTATAACATCAACTCATACATATATTGGGGTGCGCAAACAAATCCCTTCTCTACAAAAACAGAATTGCCAACCATTGGGGCAGTAGATATTTCTGCCGGGAATATGTCATCATATGGTAACAGTATTTTTCTTGAAAATCAATCAGTTCCGGAACCGGTATCGATACTATTGCTCTGTGCATCACTGATATTGATGGCTGTAAAAAAAATAGCTGATTAATAGCTGATTATATAAAAATATTTATAAATATATCATTAATTATAAATTTAGTGGAATTATATATATTTTATGTGATCTAAAAAGTGAATTACCAAGAAATAATAATCAGGTATTATAAGTGATATATTACGTAAAAATATTACATTATATAAATGAAATAATGAATAATAATGCAATATCTTAATATAAAATGAAATACATCCATAATCAAATACATATATAAAAAAATTGACTGAATAATGATAAAATGTATATAATAAGCTCTATTAATACGCAATACAAAATCAATAATTAACAGGGGAGTGTAAAATGAATAAATTAGCTGTAGTTTTATGGATTATAGCGCTTTTTACTTCACCGCTCTATGCAAGGAGCATTGAAGGAGTATCTAACGAGATTCACGACCCGTATTTTGAGGATATAGAAAACAACTGGTTAATTGGCACTACTCATCCACTTGATATTTACAATAAAGTAGCCAATCCTGATCCTCCGGGCGGGTATTCGATAGGAAATGCGTCAGGTTCACCAGCAATGTTTGATATAGTGAGTATATATACTATAGTAGACGATATGGAAGGCGGATGGAACCCGGATTATTCCGCGAAAGAAGTTGATTTGACTTTTTTTGCCAGGTTTAATGACATTTATCAGAATGTCGGTGTTCAATTCGGGTGGTGGGATGATCCGAATATACCTCGGCCGCCCCTTGTACCCGGCGATGATTATGATGAACAGGACGGTTTCTGGTTTGTTGGCAGTGTTTCCCAAAATGAAAATACCAATCTGACAATACGCAACGATCTCGCTACATCCGGTGAACAATCACTTCTGGATGCAGGGTATAACCTGTACTGTTATCACGCTGTATGGGATTTTCAACCACGATGGGTGAGTATTGAATTAAGTTTAAATAACGAAGATGATCAAATGGATGGGCCTTATGTTACCGGAATCGATTTTGAAGCTCGATGTGTGCCAGAACCAGGCGCGATATTGTTATCCGGTTTTGGTATATTTTTTTTAATACGTAAAAAAATATTAGAAAAATTTTAGGATCTGGTTCAATATCAAAATATTTTGAGAAACCTGATATTGTGGTTCCATAATACTAAAACAAAAGACTTCTTTCTTTTTGAAAAAAAGAAACAAAAACTTTTTCTAAGGATGCTTTGCATCCTGTTTTTTTATTTAAAGATAAATAAATAGTGTTAGTCGCTTTTTGCGCCCAGCTTATCAATTACGTCAATAATTAAATCGGATACGAGCCTGTCCCTGTCAACGATCCCCACAAATTTTCCGTTTGAATCTACCGCGGGCAGAATTTTTTGATTAAGTTTCTGCATTTTGTCAAGAACAGACCTTTTTTCGGCTTGGATTTCCACTTTATAACTACCTGGGATAAATCCCGGAATCGCCGATAGATTCGACAATGCGTCGGCATCATCTTTATTTAAATATGCCGCGAAATTATCGTATGCCTGATAACCGATTCTTCTGAAATGATCCATAAGTTTTTGCGCGTCATATAGTCCGAACAATTCACCGTTTTTCTTGTATACGATAGCGTACCGCAAATATGACGAAGCATAGAGAGACTCAAAGTATTCCTGAATTGCAGGTCCCCAATATCCCCCCAAACCAAGAACAAATTCCAAAGCCTCGGTTTTATTTTCAATTAGTTTTGGAATACGTTCTATACCTCCTTTTGTCTCCGATTCCATAACCTGCACAACTTTCTCTATAGATGCTGGTGGTGTGCGCGTAATATGTTCCTCAATAGGTTTTTGTGACGCATTAATGAATGCCTGTGCCGTTTCAAATTCAAGGTCGCCAATGACTACTCTCTGAATCTTCCCCGTTGCGACAAGCCATAAAAACAAGGGCATGATGAACAGCACAATATCAATGGTTTTTATCTCATATTTTCCTCCTGTTTTCGATCTTATAACAATTGATATAAAAAATAACCCTATACCAATTACAAGAAATAATACCGCAACCAATCGACTCATTGTATTGCCTCCTTCAAAAATATATTTTTATAAACATATTACATAGGATCTGTATAACATCTATTTGTAATGATCGAGAATCGGAATAATAAAATAATAAAAATGATTATCTATATGATTACAGATAAAAAGAATAATGTAAAGGAAAAAAGCGAGGTAAGTTGGATTACGGGTATTTGTATTCCGTAATCCAACTATTGAAATATGTTACATGGATGTATCGAAATAACGGGTTTCAAATAATAAGGAATTTATTTTTAATTTATCTATTTCATTGTTTTTTGAATAGTTTTCGTTTACTGGTTTCATAGGTTCGTTGTTTAGTACAAAATTCTTTGCAAATTCAGGTATAACAGGTTTTTGCGCTATATATAAATTATCTATTGCAAACCAATCTATGTATTGAGGTATGGGTTGTTGCATATAAAACGTTTTTGCCTGTGATGATATATTCACAACTAATAATATAGATAGAAAAAAAAGAAAAAATTTATTCATTATCACGCCTCCATATCATGAAAGTTTCGTTGACTCCTCTTAAAGTCTATTAAATTGTAGACCGGATTTTTTGATTTCAGGTTTAAAACATCAAATATTTATTATGGTTAAACATCTGAGCTGTATTTTATTTATTTTATTGTGGAGAATTAATGGATTGTGTTTAAAATATGATAGATTAATGAGAAAAAATTGATTTATTGAGAGAATTCTGCTGAAAATGAAAGAAATATTTGTTGAATCGGAAAACAAAATCAGGATTGCTGTTAATCATTACGAATCAGGTGTCAGGGAATCGGTTGTTATAATTTGCCCGGGCTGTTTTATATGCAAGGACGCAAAACCGTTCAGGATGATGTCTGAGGATTTTTACAAAGTTTACGATGTGATTACGATGGATTTTAGGGGGCATGGCAGAAGTTCTGGACTATTTACTTTCACGGCAAGAGAATATAACGATTTGCGATCGGTTGTCGTTTACGCGAAAAATTTTTATAAACGGATTGGCATACTCGGTTTTTCTTTGGGAGCGGCAAGTGCGATTATCTATACTGCGAAATTCAAGGATGTGGATTCTCTAATCGCTGTGGCGCCACCGGTAAGTTTCAGAAAAATAGAAAATCATTTCTGGAAAAAGAATACGCTGATTGCCGCCATAAAAAAATATGAGTTGTGGAAAAACCCGTCTATCAGGCCGGGCAATATTTTTCTGAAAAAAGATAATCCGATTGACCTTGTCGGTGATATATCTCCTATCCCGTTTCTGGTTATTACCGGAACAGATGATACAATAATATACCCATGGCATTGTATTGAACTGAATAAATGGTCAGGCGAACCGAAGAAAATGTTTATATTCGATAAAGGTTTGCATGCGGAACAATTGTATTTAAAACAATGCGAGATATTCATGGGCGTATGCAAAGATTGGTTTACAACGTATTTGGGTTAATATCTATAAATATTGTTCCCATTTCAATCCCTGTTACCCGCGATATTTCTATGTCATTTGCAATATTCGAATGCTATGCTTGCTCCTCCGTTCATTCCGGTCATTCTCTTGTGCGGGATAATATTTTGTGTAATTCCCGCGAAAGCGGGAATCCAGGATCACAATATTTTGTGAATAAATGATATATTATCTTTCAATATATCCGGCAACAATATATTTTCGATAAACTATTGTCTAAATTTACTAACTGGATTTTGTTTTCACGCCAATGACAGTAAAAGTATTAGTTATGCCGAAATATTGAATTGTGAAATTTATTCAATAATAAGAAAAGGAGCTGGAAAAGACAAAACGTTTCCAGCTCCTTTATATTCTTTATATCTATTGAAAAATAGATATTATCTTCTGCGTCCGCCGCCTGATCCGCCTGAAGGCCTGCTGCCGCCTCTGAATCCGCCGCCGCCACCCGGACGTCCACCGCCACGGCGTTCGCCTTCCGGTTTTGGGCGCGATTCGTTCACGGATACGGCTCTGCCGTTAATCTCTTTACCGTTAAGCCCTTTTATAGCCGCTTCAGCTTCTTCCTTATTAGGCATTTCTACAAATCCAAACCCTTTGGCACGGCCTGTGAATTTATCCTCAATAATCTTTGCTGATTCAACTACTCCGAATTTCTCGAATTCCGCTCTCAATTGCTCTTCTGTTACCTGGTAATCCAGATTTCCTACGTAAATGTTCATTTCTTCTGGTCTTCCTCTTTTTATTGATCTACCTTTGCCATGTTTATTACTTACAATCGAAATGTGTCCATGGCTTAAAACATATTTTGAAGGTTTTTAAGGGTTATTATTGCTACTTGATCAATCATAACATATCACCAATCACTTAATTCAGTTTGATGAAACTTTACGAAAAACTTGTAACAATAATTAAGATACCACCCTTTGTTTACAGTTTAAATATAGATCGTTTAAATAAATAATACAAGATTTTTTTTTAGGGCATCGACCATACGATGATACAATTTATTGCATATATTTGCAAAATATTATTTATCAATCGAATATATTAAATAATCAATCCAATTAATTATAAAAAAAAATGTTATAAACTTTTATTTATAGTGTTTATATTCAATATGCGACATTTTTTCCATCTTGTGGGGATTATTATGAAAGCTTGCCGGAAATTAATGGTTCTTTTGATTTTTGTTCTCTCATTCTCCTTTATTTCGCTGGCACTGACCAGCCCCCGTTTTTGTCAGCCATCTTTACAACCCTGTATATTCGTGCTAAAATAATTAAAGAAGTCTGAAATTAATTTGGAATATAATAGATATGCAAAAAAAGATATTGGTTGTTTTATTAATTATATCCGCGGTTGTCTGCTTCAATATGGAGCCGCTTTTAGCTCTCGCCATAGAGGAAGCTTATGACAATGGTACTTTGTTTACCAACGGAACATTCAGGACTAATCCGCAACGATATCATTGGGCAATAAATATACCTTTGGACCCAACGATTTATAAAGATACAGCGACCGTAGCGTTTAAAGGTAATTTTGAGTGTGATGTGAAATTTTCCGTCGCCGCGGGAAGCGGTGGAGGCGGGTCCGCCTGGACAAAATTCGGTTTTTACGACGGCACAACATTTATTCAGCTATATCTTTTTACCGGTCCTCTTGACCACTGGAAAACATATTATGGAGACTGGCATATACAGCGAATCGATAATAATTATTATGTCAATGGAGTAGGTGGTTTTATATACGATTATCCTTCAGTCAATTTTCCTTCGAGCGGAATATCGACTCCAATTAGTTTCAGTGTAACCGGAGGTTCACTAACTGCCGATGTGGCGTTTCAGTTTCAGCTTTATACATACGGGAATTTTTGCGGGCGGGGAATGTATGAACTTGATATCCCGCAGGATCAAGTTCCTGAACCATTATCCGCAATCGCGATTGGCGTATCGCTTATTGCCTTGTGCATAAAAAGGAAAAAACATAATAAATATTGAATCCCCATTTAAATATTCGAAAAAGATTATGTTTCAATTTTCAATATAGGTTTTTTCGATTTTATAAATATGATTTCTTAGTTATTCAATATAAATATTTCTTCTATGATTTTTTATCTTAATTAAACCATACCTATATCAACATGTGGATAAATTACGTTGATCATCTGACAATAACGAATTTAGAATGGAAAACAAATACCGGTTGTGATATAATTAAACACAATAATAAATATTCGAAAACATGTTGTTAATTTTTAATAAAATCCAAAACAAAGGAACGAAAAATGATTAGAGATCAAAAAAGACCGTATCGTAATTTACTGCGATTTGTCTCATGTCTTTTGATTCAAGCTTTTATTATCGCGCAAAGTTCTTTTAACTTTGCCGCCGTGCCTGACAAAATCCAGTTTAACGAGAAATATGGGCGTGTCAGGGAATCTTTTAATGGCAAAAACGATAAAATGATAATCCATATTCAGGATGCGCACTGTGTTTATGAAGCACAGAAGAATATAATCGGGCTGGTGAGAGACCTGTACAAAAATCACAACGCAAAATTAATTACTGTTGAAGGCGCGGATGCCTATTTTAACGCTGACGAAATATCTAAATTCCCCATACAATCAGTTAAGCAGGATGTGGGGGATTATTTTTTGAGTAAAGGTAGAATATCAGGTGTGGAGTATCTTTTAATACAGAACGATCTCCCCATAACTTTACGTGGTGCTGAAAACAGGGATCTTTATATCGAGAATTACAATTCGTTCATGAAAACCATGCAGAGTTCTGACAATAAGGCAATGGTTTTGATACGCGATATCGATTCAGCTTTGGAAACTTTAAAAGCATCAATACTTAATGAAAAACTTAAGGAAATTGACAACCAGAGCGCAATGCAGAATAACGGGCAGTTGTCGTTTGCGGATTTCGCAAAGGTTCTGATTGCAAAGGCAAAAGAAAATAACGTATCTATCGAAAATTATAAAAACATCCAGACTCTTGTAAAAGCACAGGAATTGGAGAACAAAATAAGTTTCGATAAAGTTAATACCGAACTGACAAACCTGATAGAAGCTCTTTCCGAATCGCTTGATAAAGAGAAACTCAGCCAGGTACTGAATAAAAACCTTTTTTACAAGATCGGCAAACTCCAGCCATATGCTTTTTTTGATTATTTGAAAACGGTATGTAAGGAAAACTCAATCGATTGTACTCCATATAAAAACCTTTCGGTTTATTCTGATTACCTTGTCGTGTACGAGAGTATCGATGACATAGCGATTGCCGATGAAATCGCTTCGCTGAAAAATGAGATAAAAGAAAAACTATATGATAATCCTGAACAAAAAGAACTTCTTGATCTTTGCAAAAATATTAATGTGATGAAAAAACTGCTTTCGCTGAAAGTATCAAAAAAAGAGTTCAAGAATTATAACGAGAATAAAAAGGATTTTACCGAGAAAAGGTTTATTGATTTTCTATCAAAAACGGTTGCGAGATATGATGTCCCATTCAATTTCGATAGGGATTTTTCCATTATCAGCGCTCAGCTTCCTGTTATAGATGAGTTCTACAAGATAGCTTTAAAAAGAAATGAAGCATTGATAGAAAATACCTTGTCAGAAATGGAACTTGAGGATTCAAATATAGCGATTCTGATTACTGGTGGTTTTCATACGCAGGGTATATCGGAACTATTAAAAGAGCAGGGTATATCTTACAAGGTAATCTCGCCATCAATAACCGAACAGCCGACCAGTAACGCGTATCTTACGCGGATGGCTGGAGTGGTAACCGAGATTGAGGAGATATTGTCATCCAACCGGCTTCAGGTTCCCCTTGTGCTCGCTGACCCGTCTATAATTTCCGATACTGCGAAATCGCAGACATTTATAAATACATTTAAGATGCTTCTTGAATCGCATCCACAGGCGGCAGGGTTACAGAAAACCCTTGATGAATCACCTACGGGTTATAAACCTTCGCTTACGTTTATAGACGCATTTTCTCTGGGCGATAACAAGTACGCTTCGTTTAATCTTGGTGGTCAGAAATTCAACGTTGCTTTTGTCAAAGGCGATGTTAAAGATATTCCCGGCAGTATAAATGGTAAAGTTGATACAATCGGGAATTATACAATCGCGTTCATAAACGATGCGGTATTCGCGAACCTTGTTGTGCAGAGCCGTACACAGGGTGGTATAATTGACGCGAGAACCGGTGTTGATTCCAAAATCGAGACCGCTCTTATCCAGGGAACAACGGCTGTTTTTCAACAGCCCGAGCAGTCAGCAATCGATAATCTCATAGCAGGTAACTATGTTGTGAAACAGGCTGACGGGACATACAAACCGACTTTAGGGTATCTTATGAACTCTAAAGTATCTGCTTTGATAGTTCAGCCGAGAGTAGCGCAGGTTGGCGGATTCGATGTGAATACACAGTCTATTCTGGCATCAAAGGGGATACAAAAGGTTGAAGTTTATTCAAATCATGTAGACTTTAATGCTCAAGACGCGAAAGAACTCGAAAATAAACTCGCGGATCTCATCGCAAATAACAGAATTACGCTTGCCAGCGGTAAAAATGTTTATGCCACTGTCGAAAATGGCGTGGCTCAGATCTACAGTATGACTCCTCAAGGTGATTTGAAACTTAAACCACAGCTTATAATAAGCGATCAGGTTTTGGAAACGATGGTGCCTGAAGCTCCCGCAGTGAAAGTCGCTTCAGCTTCTCAATCCGTTAAGATGGGTGGTATTGAGGTAAATGTAGCGCAGAACAAAATGTATCTTTATGAATTAAACGAGAAGGGCGAGGTTGTTCAGGTCGGTAAAGAGATTTATCTTAAACCCGGTTTGACCTCAATGGACTTTTACAGGGGCGTCTCCGAATTGAGAAACAGAGCGGTGCAGGAAAATATCGGGTTTCTTGGCTATTCCGGCAAAGGGTTACCTGTAAGTTTCGATAATTATAATGTATTGCTTGAATCGCTTGAGAATAATCCGTTGTCCTCCGCGTTTAAAAACGTAAACAAATTCCTGTCGGTAGCTCCTTCATTGCAGGGGCTTGACCTTAAAGGAATAGAAAATACTCAACAGTTGATTGATTATTTCAGGAAATTCACTGAACCCACAGAAGCCGGCAAAATAACTTGTGCCGCGGCGGCTACTGCATGGGCGCATGATAAAATGCCAGTTCGGTTTAACGACAAGGCATTTAATCTTGAGGCGGGTAACGCTCTCGATTATCTACCGCAATTGATGGAATTTATCGAAAACAGAATGAAAGGAGCGCGGACAGATGTTTCCTTCAACCTTCTTGGTCAGCCCGAATACAGTTTGTATACGGTTGGACAGGCGAGCAGGGTGTTCGGAGTAAACACAAGCGCAGTTTCAATAGATAAATCGAATCTGGAACCGTTGCTGAATACTCTTCTTCCCGGTGAAGCGGCTGTGTTACGGGTTGAGCTTAACGGTTTGGGGCATTATGTAACGGTTAAAAGAGATATCGACGGGTTTTCTTTGTATGATATTGATTCCGATAACGAATTTTCGAAACTTGATCAGATAGTACCGAAAAAAGGTACTGCAGAAATTACTGCCCAATACCTCAATAATTTTACCGGTGAAGCACTTGTCAGGCCGAATACCGGAGCTATGTCAATAGCTACACGGTTGAGCAACGCAAAAGTAGATTTCAAGGAAATGGATATAAACCAACAACTTGCTTCGCTTGGTGCGTGCGGTGTTGGCAGTACTAATTCGCTTGCTCTGACTGCACAGATAGGTGCAATCCTTGAAGGGCGCGGATTCGATAATTACGGGCGTGGCATAAAAATAGCGTACAGTATGGAAGATTTAGCAAAACTCGGCATAACAAAATCCGATGTGATAAGAGTTTTGGAAGGTGCCGGGCAGGTTATGAGTGATACTGACTGGGCAATAAACACAACTTCCGATGCGGGCAAAGATTTTATTGTTGTACAAGCGTCTTCAAGAGGTGTAGGCCCCGCGACTCGAAGCGAAACGGTAATTGACAGGGATTTGAATGAAAAATTCGCCAATATGCTGAAGATATTGGTGCAGAATACTGATCCGGCAAGAAACGCTAATGTGAATATTGATGTAGTCAATGATACGTATAATATATCTTTCGTTGACGACAAAAACAATCCTGTTGAGATAAATCCTTCGCTGGTGGAAGTATTACAACATACGCGATATAAAACAAAAGGTGGCGACAGGCCTGCAAACGCTCACCATGAAACATATAAACTTTATGTTGACGGCCTTGTTGAACCAATATCTTTATCGCTCGGGTTCAACGGCGATTTCGAATCATATGTGATGTATAAGAATATACTCAAAAATAAATATAACGAGCAGTTTCTCGCTACAAGCGATACTGAAGTTATCACACATCTTCTTGCCCGCCTTTCCATAACCAAAAAAGCGGATGGGACACTTGATGTGGTGCCTGGCCAGGAAGCAATAACACGATTTTTCCGTCTTGCGGATACAATTGAGGCTATGCTGAATGTGGCTGACATATTGAGAAACAAGACGTATTCTCCAGGCTACATTACCGCTCTAAAATCCAAGTTAAGGGCGATCGGGATAGATCCTGACCAGCTTCTGGATTACCATGCCGAAAACCTGAAATTCGATAGCGTTAAGTATCCGAAAATCGCGGTCGATTTGATTTATGATGTGATTGATAATCCATGGATACTTGATGATTCCTATATTGCACAGAATAAATTTTTCGGCAACACGAAATTTGTTTCCATATCGGAGTTATTGAGAAACGAATTCGCCATAAAAAAAGCTACTGATCTGGCGTTGGCGGATTATATATCGATTGAAGACAGTATAGACGGTCTTTTAAAATGGATGATTGGCGATGGAATTCCAAAAGAATTATCAGGCAAAACGGATGCTGAGAAACAAGACGCTCTTGACAATATAATCAATTATATCAAAGGCAATTACGCTCCGTTTGTGATCGATACTATTTACGGTTGGATCGACTCATTGAAGAATGCCAAAGACACAACATTGCCAAGCGAATGGAATACCAAGCGGGACAATATGTTCAAAGAATTCAAGTTATTTGCTGCGAGCGCGGAAAAAGCGGCAAACTATGTAACCAGTACCGGAAAAGTATCGGTTATGGCGTTTAACTATGCTACCGGCCATGACATGAACAGGCTTATCGGTGCGAGATTCGGCCCGAAATCGACAGATATGTATTTAGGTATTGGCAATGATGCTCAGGGCAAACCTGGAATCGGGCTTTCTTCTGAGCCCAGAGCATTTGGCCCGTTGTACGGTGTTGTAAAAGAGAAAGCCGAAGTTATTGAGAATGTGCTTGCTCTTGCCAGAGGCGAAATTATTCTTGTTACCGGTGGAAATTACGAAGTTTATTACGTAAATGAAAACGATATTCGCGGTAAATCAGCAGACGAGATCGCACACAATGTACACAGGATTAACGCGATTACCGGAGTGGATACAATCGCGAAAGCAAAAGTTTCCGATACTTCATGGAACCTGATTCTCGATCCGGAAAAAGCGGCGAAAATGTCGGCTTTTGAGACGGAAGCAGCTGTTCAGGGTACAACAATAAGATGGACTCTCGAAGGGTTGACAAAGAAAAATCCACAAACCGGGTTGCTGGAACTCAATCTGGGATTAAATGAAGACCAGATAAAACCCATTCTTGATATAATGAATGTTGTTGGAGGTGGAAGCGGAACTTCACTAAACGCTTTGAGCCTTGCTATGGAAGAAGCGCGCAGAAACGGTTACCAGCTTATGGATTTGGCGCTTGACGCGGATATTATCAAGGCGTCTCAACCGTTGATTACCAAACAGGGGATTACCGTATCACTTATAGTTTCGCAATCAGGTACAACCGGTGTTGCTGTTCAGAACGCAAAAGACGCTCTAAATAGCGGTGCTAAGGTGCTTGTTCTTACAAACCGGCGCGGAAGTACCTGCGACAACCTGGCGAAAAACAGCCTTAACTCAATTATAACAAAAAGTATTGATGAACGTGCCGTTGCGGCTACCGGTTCAAACACAAACCAGATTGTTGCGCTGAGGTTGCTCGGATTGTATCTGGCTCAGCTCAGAGATCCGAAAGCATATGATGCGCAACGTATCAACAATGAGTTGGCTGAACTGTTCAAAGTATCTGATCTTATGAAAGATACGGTTAAAATGTGCCGTGAAAAAACAGGTGATTTCAAAGATTCTGTGAATAAACTTATCTCCTATATGCGCAAATACGGGTATGATCTCGGAAACGTATATTCGAGTATGAATGGCACAAATATTCGTATAGGCGGAATCGGATTGACTAAAATCGCCGATGAGTTCGAAACAAAAGAAACCGAGATGGTCAGATATATTATCGGATCGCGCCCGGTAGATATTGTGCTTGAAAACGGTATTGAGGAACAACCTCAAATGGATAAACCTGATTTCACAGGCAAAATCAATACTGTAGAAGCAATGCTGAATACATATCTTGGTGCTGAAGAGATCAATGTCGACCAGAAAAAAATAAAATTAACTGATGATGACCTGAAAAATCTCAAAAATATAACTATTCTTGGACAGGGAAAACACAATTTCACAATCGAACATATAGAAGACAACTATATGCCTCGACATATTATTCCTGTTTCCAAAAGAATGTACAATAATGATATAGCCGGTATCGACAAAAATTCACTTGTAATTGCTCTCTCGCCTGAAACAGATTATGAAAAGAGCGTTATAGACAAAATAATTGCTACAGGCGCCAAGGTGGTCGTTATTGGCCCGGCTGAAATAAAAGGTGCGGGGTTTTTTCAGACATTTGGTACTGATTCGGTATTTGCGGAATTTTTAGGCGCGGAAATGCTTATGCAGTATGTATCGGCTTTTCTCGGTGCCAGAGATTTCCAGACTTCTGGACAGATAAAAGCCGCCGTTGATTCGTTAAAAAGCCAGCTTGACGGTATGAAAAAAATGTCGACTGAATTTTATCAGCCTGGAACAAACAACAGAATAAATATGAAGCGCTACATCGACGAAATCAGAAAACCAGGTAGAGGCTGGAGAAGATTAGCGCAAATGAACGTTGGAAAAGTAAACCAGCTTTCATCAGCCGCGTATTACTCAAATAGATTTGAAGCCGCTACCGGAAATATCCAGATTTATAAAGAATTGGCTACAATGAAACATGGTTATTACGCTCCGCTTAATCCGGGCGCCATGGTAACGTTATTTATACCCAAAAAAGGTACTCCCGGTTACGATAACTGCGTAAAAGGTATTGAGGAAATGTTACCGAGAATTAATTTTCCGTACGCTCCTTTCCTTGAAGATACCGATTTCCCAATAGGTGTACTTGTAGCGATTACTGCTGAGAATCCTGATGATCCGATGATAAAACTCTTAACAGATGAAGAATACGCGATACTTGAAAAAAATACACGTGACGGTAAAGAAGACCTCATCAAACGTCCACATATTGTATTCCAGACACCTCACGGTGGTGTTCTTGAAGACTTTTTACTTGCCGATTTGATTACATACGAGCTGAATCAGGCATATAATCAGGATCGGCAAACACAAAGATTTGATGCCAATATCGATCGTGGAAACGTATATATAAATGTTGAGTACCCGGAAACACCGCAGAATCAGGCACGCCTTGCTGTAGAGAGAGATAAGCTGAGGGATTTCAAAGATAATTTCCCCAACAGTTTTATATTAACTATAGCTCCTCAAAGTGTACAGGGTGTTGAAGATTACTCCGATGCGGTAATACGCATACCTGCCGCAGATAGCACACTGGCATTAGCCGTTAACCATTTCCTTTCCCTTGAACTTACAAAAGCGAGATTTATGCCTCTGCTTCAGGTATTGAACCAGTTCAGTAACGATCTGAAAAATAACCCGCGTCTTGGTCAGATGACACCTTACGACCTCCTCGCCGGATATGCTAAAGGAACCGTATCCGATATGCAAATGCAGCAGATTCTCAGCGGACAGGAATGGGCCGACGCAAATAGCTGGAAATATTACAGGAACATAATGACTTACTTGTTTACCGAAGGTAATATCGATGGTATTTTGAGTATGGCCGCTGCAGGAGTATCTGTTGATGACGCTCTGATATTTACCGTTGACCTGATAAAAGGGCTTGCCAAAGTGGTAACCAACGATAACAGGTATACTGCCGAAGAATTACAGCAGATATCCAAGTCGATGGCGGCATTAGGGCTTACAAAAGATCAGGCAGAAAAATTCGTTGGACAGGGCAGTTTTACTTTGGTTGCGCCGGTAATGGGACAGCGGTTTATAAGCGCTCGTCCGGAGGGGATATTGCGAATAGCCGCCGCTGTGCGCGGTATATCTCAGGAGCAACTGGTAAATGAAGGTTTATATCATGAAATGATCCATTCGGCGATCGATATTATGCCAAAAATTCAGGATGGCGCGGATATATCCAAAACAATATTCGATCTGCTTAAAGCAAACCAGTTGCCGGCTGAGTTTACAGATGCATTTAACGCTTTTGTAAACATATATTATCCTGATACCGATATGATTAGCGATCAGGCTCTGATGGAATATATAACTGAAGCCGTAGCGAAAGTATATACACATAAACTTTCTCCATCTACATCGCCTGAATTTTTCAAAACACCGCAGGCTAAAATACTCATAGATACAATAGATGGGTTAACCGCAAAAATCCCTGCTTTGCACTCTATTGTTAATCCGGTTGTACCGACAGTATACACACCGCAGGAAATTAAATCCGTATCTGAGGAAAATATAACCAGAATTACACAGAATTTGCAGGATATTATTGGCCAGTCATCTGTTAAAAACAAAGACCAGATCCTGGCAACTATTCCAAAAATCGACAAAATCGACACCGATCCGGAACAGGATGCTTATTTACGACAGATTGTATCAGCTGAACTCATGGCGGCAATTAAAGCTTTGAATACACGTGCGGATATCGGAGTCGCAAGTGCCGTTGAAACCGCTACGGAAATCAGCGGGCGCATTAAAGCCGATATCGAAACTGCAAAACAAAGAATGGATCAGGATCTATCTAAATTGCCTAATTTAACGGCGATGAACGTAAGTTTCTTTCAAACAGAAGACGGACTGAGCGATTCGAAAACTATAGGTATCTCACAGAAAATAAAAGAATTTGTCTCCGATCCGAAAAATGTGTTTATCGTATATTCACTGACACAGGAAAGCCAAATAATAAAACAGATTTTGGCGACAAAAGGTATATCTGATAAAGAAGTAATGGTTGTTGGTACTGATACCTTAAAGACTTATCTTGGAGATAAATTTGTTGCTGATCAACCAGAACAAAATATTCTTCAATTGCCTTCGTATGTTGAACAGATCCTTAACATAAAAGGGATCAAACTTATGCTTAGCGATTTCACGATTATTGAGGGCGATAAAAAGGTTGCCGATATCGCTATGGATAATCTCGCTTCTGTTCTTGACGTACCGCAAGGGTTTATGCCGGAGAATCTGCAGAATGGACAGGAAATAGAACTCGGTATAAGCGCTTTTGAATTGGCCAATATGCTTGAAGCCGGCGAAGATTTGCCTGGTGATCTGATAATAACTCAAGTATCGACGCAGAATAAGTTTATTGCCGACGCGATAAATGCCATAAAAGCACAAAAGGGTGTTGATGCGGAGATATCGCTTGATGATTTAAGGTCTTATCTCGGATTGGAGAAGTTGAATAAAGAAGATTTACGCGGTATAAAATTGAAACGAAAACTTAAAATTACCGATTCGTTTATAAAGAATTTAAAAGCCCAGAGAGCTCTGGATATATCTGCGTAAAATTACTCTGGTGTTTTGCAAAAGTTTATTAGAAAACAGGGTTGCGAGTTTAATCGCAACCCTGTTTTTTATACGTATTTATGATTTATTTAAGAGTACAATGACAACCGTTGAAAGGGTAACTGTCAGATAAATCAAGACTACTACAATTTATTTATAATTGATAAATAAAAGGAAGAGGAACATTATGCTCCTCTCCCTTTATTTTCTCCTCTTCCTCTTCCTGGTATAATCTACTATCTATGAAATACTGCGAGCTTATTTCCTCTTTTCTCCCATTCCTCAATGCCTCCTTTGTAATCGAGCACTTTGGTATATCCTAATTCCATCAATTTTTTCGCCGCTTCAGTACTCATTGGGCATTTAAACCCGCCGCAATATGTAATGATGTTATCGGTTTTTGAAAGCATTTTTGATGTTCTTTCGCGGTTAATTTCACCAAGAGGCATCGATATCGCGTTTTCTATATGGCCTTTTTCAAAATTATCCTTTGGCAAAACATCCAATAGTTTAAAAGATTCTCCTGACTTTTTGATCTTCATAAACTGATCATAAGAAATTTCTCTTACTTTTGGATCTCTATGTTTTGCCTCATTAAATATTTTCTCATATGTATTCATTTCTCAATCTCCTTTTTATAAATCAATAAACGTTAAACAAACAAAACAATATGTTTTGCTTTTAAATTTAGATTCAGATTAACTAAAAATGGGTTTCAAAAAAATGAATTATATTTAAAAATAAATGCGTAATTATAAAGTTATGTATAACCAAACTTTTTATTATCATTATTGCCTGAATTACGTTATTATATGGAGTATTAAAAAATCACGGTATTAAACAAATTCTTCTCATAGCGAATCCGGACAGAAATTTTTATTATAACGGCGATTATTCATTATTAGACGGGAGATATATCGGGCTGGATATTATTATCAAGCAGATCAGATTATAAAAATTAAATCCGGAAATTTTCTATTGAAACTGCAACCTTTTTAGTTCAAATAAGTTTCTATTATCGGCTGAATATCCGCAACAAACTGATCGCGCACGAAGGCGGGGTTATTTTTCGGGTTTGGGCGATTCGGTATCGTTCGCGGGCTCGAACGGGACTCGTACATGCTAAATTTCTCTCTGGCGCAATCGGATTCCGCGAGAAAATTATGGCAAACAAAACCAGTATCAAGGCTATTCGATTTAATTATTATCGCGATAATCTTTTTTGGGATTTATAACCTCTTCAGGTAATGAATCTTTAAAAATCACAGCCGTACAATAATACCTGACATACTGCGGATTCTGAAACTCCGTTATCGGCGTGTAATCTTCCTGTTTGAAAGATAAGATTTCACACCTATTAACTATCACTGCATCAGAACATAAAATACCATACGCATTATCTTGGATTAAATATTTTATTTTTCGTATATTTGGCGGAATTTTTCCATGTACAACAAAATCAGCGATTACAACATAAGGTTTATCCAGCTTACCTTCAGTTACAATAATTTGTCCGCTTTTAGGCCTTAGCCTTTTTATCCCCCTGTATTCTATTATATCTTCCCTGTAATATTTATAGTCGACAAGCATAGGTTCAGGAAATCTCACATAAATTAAAACGTTTTCACCTGTAGGTGGTTTTGTTGGGTCTTCCCAATAATAAGTTTTCCGCGTCCAATCATATCCATCTCTATAAATAATATCTTTTATAATGGTATCGCCATTATAATTACAAGTTCGCACCTGACGTTCTCCCATTGGATACCCC
>Ga0302253_1000820_pt1 | contig 22191 bp, 18 predicted proteins | sample AAG_RA_Trp_MG_FD_193537 | JGI IMG/M metagenome (GOLD analysis project Ga0302253, IMG submission 193537) | Enriched activated sludge microbial communities from anaerobic digester in WTTP, New Holstein, Wisconsin, United States - AAG_RA_Trp | ecosystem: Engineered > Bioreactor > Anaerobic >...
ACAGTCCCTTCCTGGTACTGGAGGAGGTCGTTTGTCACGAGGACTCTGCTTATCAGGTCCTCGCGCTTTTTATCCGGGTTTACCGGTGCGGTATCTTCACGATCGGGCATGGTCGTACCTGTGTTGTGGGTACGTGCAACGGGAATATGAGGATTATCCCCGGTTTCCGGTGATCATGCAGGAACCATGCGGGCGAGGTCTTCCTGGACGGTGCCCTGTAAGCGCCCGGATTCGGATCCGCCAACCCCCTGTATGATGCAAAACCCCTGGAAGATTTTTCCAGTGTCGGGAGTCATCAGACTTGAGATACGAGAAGAAACCCTCCGGTTTCTTCGAAGGACAGGGGGTACGGATGATCGATTATGAGTCCTACAGGTTATCTGACGTGGAGGAGGAGAAGAGTCGTCAGACTCTTCGACGGAGACGGGTTTTTCACCGCCGTTTACCGTCGGAGAATCCCCCTCCCCGCCCGGAGGGACACATTGTCCTTTGGACAGCGACCAGAGCCCCCCATGGGCAAATATTCATGGCAGGGTATTACGGGCCATTGTAACCCTGCTACTTATTGCCTCATATTTTCCCACCGGAGAACCGCGTTTTTTTCCGGATTAATTACCGTGTTTTGGCGAATTATTGCCTCTGCAATCCGGGACATGAGGCAAAAGACATACAACGGGGCACGATACGGGCCCGGATTGAACTGCCCCCCGATACAACGTTTCCCGGAGGAGATCCTGCCGCCCGTAATATATTCCCGCAGATGAGCCGGACCGTTGGATCTATTGTCAGCAGGGTCATCTGGTGGATTGCACGTGCGTTCAGTTTCTTCGGTACGCCCGGGCCGGGACAATTCACCGGCCGCAGACCGATTGGGCGATCGCTGTGAAAATCTTTCCAGCCTGCAGGGTATTGCGCTGAAATGTTTTCTTATGATTCAGAAGAACCAGACTCCCGATCCTCACCTCAGACTCAGGGTTCAGGGAACGATACGGGAGTACCCCTCACCCGATCAACGCCAGCCATGCCCAGTAGATACCGATCTGCACGATTGTCAGCGGTACCCCAACCTTCGCAAACTCAAAAAATGTGAGGGTCTCGCCCTGCTTCTCAGCGTTCTGGATGATGATGACGTTGCTTGCTGCCCCGAGGATCGTGAGGTTGCCGGCAATCGTGCTCCCGGCTGCCAGCGCCATGAGCTGTGCCGTGGTGCCACCGGCCTGCATAATCATCGGCTGGAACAATGCGACAAAGGGTACATTGGAGATGAACTGGCTGATGATCACGCTCGATCCCAGGATGAACGGCACCGATGCGATGCTGCCGCTGTCCACGAAGGACTGGAAGAACCCTGACTCCCAGACGCTCTCCATGAGGACAAACATCGCGGCAAAAAAGACGAGGGTCGGCCAGTCGATGGCACGGAGGACAGAGAACCTTCGCGGCGAGAAGATAAGGACCGGTGCTGCTGCAGCAAGCGCAATGAGAGGCAGCGTCACGGGTATTGCTGTAACGGTGAGCGATGCAGCGATCTTCACACCCGCGAGGATAAAGATGATCGCAAGCGAGCATTTTGTCAGGAAGAACAGGGAATCGTCGCATACAACATTCCGTTCCGGTTCAATCGTGCGTGCCAAGAATTCCCTGCCATAGAAAAGCCGGAGGATAATGAAAGCAGCGGTAAGACAGATCATCGTCGGAACGAAGAGCCATGCAGCGAACGTAACGAACGGAGACGCCATGCCGGAATTGACTGCAACAAGCAGGTTCTGGGGATTCCCGAGCGGGCTCATCACGCTGCCGGTGGTGATCGCGATCGCAAGCGAGAGCAGCATCAGTCTTGGTGAAATCTTCCACTTTGCGGCAAGCCCGAGCACGAGCGGCGTACCGATAATAGCGAGTGTATCGTTCATCAGGATTGCCGAGAGGATACCCATGCCAAAGAGGATGAAGAGCACGACCTGATCGGGATTTTTTGCACGCGAGAAGAGGCGGTTTGCGATGCATGAGAGGTAACCGCTGTCCACCATGGCTTCGCCGACCACGAACATCCCGAAGAGGAAGACCATGACGTCGACGTTGATCGCCCTGATGGCATCCGGAAGCGCGATCTGGCCGGTCAGGAGGACGGCAAGAGCTCCGCCGAGCATGATTTGCCAGATCCGGAGAGTGAACCTGCCCACCTGCCGGACAGCGATGAGCAGGAAGACGAGTGCAAGGACGATGACTGCGATGTACGTGGATGAGGGTTATCCGTGCCGGGTGATAGGTGTTGGCCCTGAACCCGGCTCTGTCCATAGGGGATCAGGAATCGTGCGACCACCAGCCTGAAATATTCCCGGGAAAATACCGTCATCATGGATTACCGGATAACGTTTATCATACCGCTTGCACTCGCCATTCTTCTGGCCGCTGCCGGCTGTTCGTCACCGGAGAAACCGGTTGTCACGCCAAATCCGACGACCATCGCGACACCGCCGCCTTCAACGGTCGCGACACCGGTGCCGGCATCAACGGCATCAACGGTGCCCGGGCCGGTCGACACCCTTCCTCCCGGATGGGACCTGACCGTCACGGTTGAAAAAGGCGGCATGTACACCCGCACCATCATCGCCCGCTTTGACGGGGGAAAAGGGCTCATGTACGCCAGCCGGATGGATGTCCGCGTGACATTCCCGGACGGGACCGTCAAAACAGACAGTATCGTCAAACCAAAGATGGGAGACACCATCGAGATCCTGGGGAGCACAGGCACGGACCGCGTGGAGGTCCTCATGCTGATGGCATCGGGCAATACCTACCGGATCATCGACCAGCAGATGCCCTACCGGAACAAGGATTGAAGATCAGGAAGCCGGCTGCTCCACCTTCCAGTGGAGGAGGATGCCGGACTCGATCCGGCGGGTCTCGATGAGGGTGAGCCGGGGGAACTCTTCCTCCCGGATACATCCCTCCCCGTCTGCCAGCGTGGGTGCATCCCTGCCACCGATGATGATATTTCCGATGAACGTATAAATCTCGTCCACGAGCCCGGCACGGATCAGGCCCGCGATCAGCTGCCCTCCTCCCTCGACCATGAGCCGCTGGATCCCCATCTCACCCAGCTCGTCCATCAGGGTGGCAAGATCGACTTCCTTTTTCCCGGCAACAATAACGGTTGCCAGCTCCTGCAGTGCCGCGATCTTCTTTTTATCGGCCTTTTCCGATACCGCAACAATTCTTCTGCCGCTGCCCTTGTGCAGGATGGATGCTTTCAGCGGGATCCGTGCCCTGCTGTCGACAACGATCCGGATCGGGTGCTCGTCAGCACCACGGTCGAGCCGGTGCCTGCGGCACTCCTCTCCTTTGACAGTCAGTGAGGGGTCATCGGCCAGCACCGTGCCGATCCCGACCATGACCGCATCCGACCCGGCCTTGAGCCGGTCAACGCGGTTGAAGTCCTGTGAACCGGAGATCTTTACCTGCCGGCGCTCCCGGGTGGAGAGTTTTCCGTCCGCACTCATGGCGACATTGACAACAACGTACGGGCGCATCGTGGTATTTTTATTACTCTGCCGGAAATATCAAACCACTGGTTTTATCGTCAATTGAGACGCCATGTTTTTACCGGGAGCAGTATGGATTTTCCTGCCGGTTTTTTTCAATAAGCCCGGGAGGAAACAAACCGCCGCGTGGTCATCTTCATATAACAGGAACATCTAATGGCGAGGTAGGTATGGAAGGGAAAGTGTACAGGATACAACGGTACGATATCCCGGCAACGGATATCGCCCGGCTTGTTGTCATCACCTCACTGGTTGTTTCCTGCACGCTAATCACCGCGCTCTCGTTCTCCCGTTCGATCACGCTCATCAATTACCAGCTCTTTTTCATCCCGATCCTGTACGCGGTCTATTTCTATGCAAAACGCGGCCTCATCGTTGCCGGTATCTGCGGGATTCTGTACCAGGCCGTCGGGTATTATTACCGGTACCCGGACCCTGCTGCGCTCATGGGCGTGACATCGGAGGCATTCCTGTTTGTCATCATCGCGAGCCTGATGACCTACTTCATCGAGCGGATACGGGCCGGTGAAGCCCGGTACCGCAGTGTCTTCACGCATTCCCAGCTTGGCATCGTCATCATCAGCCTTCCGGACTGCCTGATAAAACAGACGAACGACAAATTCGCAGAGATGCTCCGGTACAGTTCCGGGGACCTGCTGTCCATGACCTTCCCCTCGCTCGCTTTCTCCTCTGAAGAAAAGGACCTGCTGCTCGAACGGATCCGGAACCATGATGTCTGCGAGAATTTCGAGATCCGGTTCCGCACACAGGAAGGAACCAGCTGCTGGGTCAACCTGTCATGGAGCGCCATCGATGAAAATACCGTCAGCGTGACGGTCGTGAATATCAATGCCCGCAAGCTCATTGAGGCGATCAACAACGATACCATGATGAAGTACCGGCAGCTGACCGAGAACTCGCCGACCAGTATCCTCGTGCTGCAGGACGGGCGGATCCGGTTTGCCAACCCGGCCTTCTGCCAGTATTCAGAATATCCGGCTGAGGATCTTGAAGGAAAGGACCTGGTCTTCCTGCTGGACAGCCGTGACCGGGACCGGTTCGGGGAGTTCAGGCAGCGCCTGGTCAGTGAATCGCAGATCTCGGACGGAACAGAGTTCCGGTTCGTGACCAGGAGCGGGGGAATGAAAGCTGCGCTGCTCTTCGCAAACCCGATCACCCACGATAACCAGCAGGCCACGATGCTCAACATCGTTGATATCTCCGTCCAGCAGCGGCTGGAAGAGCGGATCCAGCAGGACAATGAACGCCGCAGGGGGATCATCATCACGGTTGCCCACGAGCTCCGCACCCCGCTCCAGCCCATCCTCGGTTATCTCAACCTCCTCATCCAGGACCCGGAAGGATTCGGTATCCTCGACGATACGAAGAAGATGCTGGAACGATGTCTGGTCAGCGTGGACCGGGAGCGCCAGATCATCAACCAGATGCTGGAGCTGTCGGTTCTCGAAAGCGGGAAGATCCAGCTGACGTTCTCAGAATTCCCGCTCTCGCCACTTGTCCATTCCGTGATCGATACCAGCGGGTACAGCACCAAGGCCGACGTGACACTGGATATTCCTGCAAACCTGGTCATCCGCGCAGACAGGGACCGGCTGTACTCCGTGCTGGATTCTCTCCTCTCAAATGCCATCAACTATTCCAAACCCCCGCGGAAGATCCATATCATGTATTGCGAAGGGGGAGGCGGCGTCATGCACACGATTTCCGTTGAGGACAACGGTATCGGGATCCCGCGGAATATGTTTGCCTCGATCTTCGAGCCGTTCCAGCTCGCGGATGCTGCCAAGCTCTCGCGGAAGTACGACCGGCTCGGCCTGTCCCTGTCGATAGCAAAACAGATCATCCAGATGCATGGCGGGGACATCACAGTCGAGAGTACGGTGAATGTCGGCAGCACATTCACTATCCATATCCCGAAAGAGCTGCCCCGGGAGGCGCCCCGTGTCAGGTAAGATCATGCTAGTTGAGGACGACCAGCCAATCCTCGAGCTCATGGAGATCCTTCTTTCCCGGCTCGGGTACGAGCCGCTGATCGTTCCGGATGTCAGAAAGGCGCTGGAGATTGTGAAAAACGATCCGCCGGCGCTCCTCCTGCTCGACGTCATGATGGAACCGATGGACGGATGGGAGTTCCTGGAAAAGGTGCGGGAGGAGCTCGGGAACAAAGACCTTCCGGTAATCCTGTTCACCGCATCGCCTTCCGTTGACGAACGGCTCGCGACCATGCATGACTCACGGCTTGGCGTGCTCGAAAAACCGGTCTCAATTGCCGATCTGAAAGCCGGCCTTGAGAGGTTCCTCGGGAAAAAATAACGTTCGGCCCGGGGCCCTGGTTTTCCCAGTCTATTCTTCGTTCACCGTATGGGTCAAAACAGCCGGGCCCTCCCCGTGCATCCGCGGGTAATCCCGGAGTGCCGGGACAAAATCCCGCATGAACCCGTAATGGGGCCTGCTGACAGAATGGCTGTTGTCCGCATCAGGGGCCGGAAGGATTTTTATGAACTCCGGCGGCCCGGCAATGAGCGACTGATCCTCACCCCGTACCTCGCCGACCCGGAAGAAGACCTGTTTGTAGGTGACCAGCGTGCCGTAATTCGTGGAACCGGAAGCCCTGATGATCTTCTCCAGCCTCCTGAGGGGGAATGTCCGCAGGCAGATGGCTGAAATCCCGGTTTTCGAACGGTACAGGTAGATATCAGAGAGCCGGTACTGCTGCTGCACTTCCTTCAGCTGCCGCTCGATACGTTCCACGCGGCTTGCTGCCGGGTAGGTGAAGAGGGGGATATGGAGGGGAGTACCCGGTACGGTGCTGACGAGAAACGTGGAATACGAAAAACGGCAGGGAGGCTTTGACCTTACCCCGAAACGGTGACAAAGCCAGGATATGATACGGGAGCCTCGAAGAGGTCGGTCATCTCCCCCGGGGGGGATCAGTGGGGTACCAGCATTAGCCCGGGGAATATATTTAAGAATTGTGCTGACAGGCATCGCGAGCTGCTCACGGGAGAGGACCGTGCAGACATAGCCCGTCTTTGAGTTGATGGTCCCCGGCACCCGGATGATCCGGCGGGTATCGGCAGTGATCTTTGTGTCAATGGCAATCCCTTCCGCCGTCACCCGGGCGATGATCTCCCGCCGGAATTCCTTTGCCCGGTCCTCCCGCACGAACGGGGACGGGTCATCGTACCGGCGGGGATCTTCACAGACAACGTGGAATCCTTTACTGCCGGAGAACGCGATGTACTTCACGGTGAAACGGTGGCGATCACAGAACGCAAGCAGCTGCAGGGTATCCTGCCGTGCCAGTTCAAGGTTCTCTGCCGAGAACGGCGCCCGGTCGATGTCGAAGACGATATCCGACGAGAGGAGGATGTTGTCGGACAGGGGCGTGCGCTCGCGCCGGCCGACGTTTTCGGGCACCAGCCAGCAGCTGGTTGAGTAGTACACATCGGACGGCCGGTACCGGACCAGCCATGTCTGCAGGTCCCGGTCCGACCGGATCCGGGACCGGATCTTGAGGAACGTGCCCCGCGGGAGGAGGATACGGAAATGCCGGTGGGGGAGATCCGTTATGACGGCAAGGTTCGGGGGATGATGCTGGTAAAACGTGCGAAAGGGATCGGTCATGGGGATTATTTCAGGAGCGGTTCGTAATTCTGCTTCTTGAGATAATCGATGAACCCTTTCTTTGTCTTTGCCGAGAGTCCCCTGCAGGCTTCTGCAGTGAGCTGCTCGAGCCCGAGTCCCTTGTCAAAACCGGTTGCGGAACTGCTGATGCGGTCCTTGTAGTTCCGCTTCATCCACGCTGCAATCTTCTGGTAGCCAGGGTGGGGTGAACGCGCTGGGGAGCGATTTTGCGGGGCTGCCTGCTGTGCAGCCGCTGACGGTGCAGCGGAAGCAGGTGGGGGCTGTTGCGGAGCCGCAGCCCTGCTGATCTCGGCGGAGATGTCTTTTCCGGCCTTGTTGAGGCCCTGTTCAAGACCTTTCAACTGCCGGTCAAGATCGGATTTTTTTACATCCTCCTCGACCTTTTTCAGTGCCTTTCCCAGATCGTCAAAGAGTCCCATGGAAAATCCCCTGCACCTTTCTTACTCACCATACTCCCCCCGGAGATAAAAATATTCTTTTTCCCGATATTCTGCATGATTGCCAGCCATGAATCCCGCATGGTTGCCGTACCGGGCTGGTCGGGAAAATAGCGACTGTACCTGACTATCCGGCAGGATCTATCCCGAGATGATCTGCAACCTCGAGATAGTACGCGGCAAATCCCTTCCAGGATCCCCACCGCTCTGAAAAAATCCGTGCCTCCGCCGCGGTCAGCTTCCTTCCCGACAGATAGAATTTTGAAATGAACCGGCGTACCCCTGCGTCATCTGCCGGGAAAACGTCGGGACGGTGCAGCCCGCGGAGGATGGTCAGTTCGGCGGTCCAGCGCCCGATCCCCCGGATTTTAACCAGTTCACTGATGATCTGCTCTGTATCAGGGTACTCCCGGAATGCCTCAATGTCAAGTTCGCCGTCGATTATCTGTCGTGAAATGTCCCGGATATATTCACCCTTGCGGATGGTAAGGCCACAGGAACGGAAGATGGTGTCCGAGGTTTTTGCAAGGGCAGAAGGTCCCGGGTAGCAGTAATACACGGCGCCATCCAGTGAAAGCCTCTTTCCTGTGGCACGGATCAGCCTGTTCTCAATGCTGCGGGCTGCAGCAAGTGAGATCTGCTGTTCGATGATCGAATCCGTGAGGGCTTCGAAGACAGTCGGGGTGACCGGGGCCCTGACCCCGCGGAGACGGACGGTGAGCGCTGACAGGACCGGATCCCCGCTCACAGCACGGTAGAACAGGCCGGGGTCGTCATCGATACTCAGAACGGATCCCAGCAGCGCTGCGGCTCTCCGCGCATCGCGATCCGTAATTGTGCGGGGTGATCTGAGCGTTATCCGGAGCGCCGGGTCTTCCGTGCTGCCGGAAGAGCGGACCTCGGCAAGGATACGATGATTACCGGTATCAAGGACCTGCCGGAATACATCATTCATGAAAGAACGGATGTCCGGATCTCCCGTGGAAAAGATGGCGGCGGTCCTGGAGAAATCAAACGGTGGCCGGGGAGTGAGAGTGAGCTGCTTCATGATCGCACCAGGGCAGAGATGACAGGAGCCCTGCCTGTTTAGCCTCGCGTTCATAAAAGGTTACCGTTCAGCTTTTCGGGTATCCCATGCCGTGCAGCGTCGCGGTGATCTCATCGAGGATGGCCGGGTCGTCGATGGTAGCCGGGACCGTGTACGCGGTCCCATCGGCGATCTTCTTGATTGTTCCCCGCAGGATCTTGCCGGATCGCGTCTTCGGGAGACGTTTCACCACTGCCGCTGCCTTGAAGGAGGCGATGGGCCCAATCTTCTGCCGGACCATCCTGACAAGCTCAGGTTCGATCTCCTGACGGGTCCTGTTCACGCCGGCCTTCAGCACAACGAATCCCAGCGGTACCTGCCCCTTGACCGGGTCGTGGACGCCGGCAACAGCGCATTCGGCAACATCGGGATGGGAGGCCAGCACCTCCTCCATCGCACCCGTGGAAAGGCGGTGGCCGGCGATATTGATGATATCGTCCGTCCTTCCCATGATCCAGAGGTACCCGTCCTTGTCAATGAAACCGGCATCGGACGTGAGGTAATAGCCCGGGTACGCGGAAAAGTAAGTCTTCACATAATCCGCATCGTTGTTGTAAAGCGTGGTGAAGCAGCCGGGAGGGAGGGGCAGTTTCACGACGATATTGCCGGTCACCCCGTCTGGGACATGGTTGCCCTGCGCATCGAACACCCGGACATCAAAGCCCGGGACCGGTTTCGTGCAGGAACCCGGCCTGACCGGCAGGAGTTCCAGCCCGGCGCAGTTTGCCCCGATCGCCCAGCCGGTCTCTGTCTGCCACCAGTGGTCGATGACCGGCACCTTCAGCTGGGCTTCAGCCCATTGCAGGGTATCGGGATCGCAGCGCTCACCAGCCAGAAAGAGCATGCGGAACCGCGAAAGATCGTATTTCCGGATATGGCTGCCATCCGGGTCTTCTTTTCTGATCGCCCGGAATGCCGTGGGTGCACAGAACAGGACAGACACTCCGTGCTCGGCGATCACACGCCAGAATGCACCGGGATCGGGAGTGCCCACGGATTTCCCTTCGTACAGGATACTGGTGCAGCCATAGAAGAGCGGACCATAGACAATATAGGAATGCCCGACGACCCAGCCGATATCGGATGCGGCCCAGAAAACCTCCCCGGGGCTGATCCCATAGATATTCTTCATGCTCCACTGCAGGGCAACAAGGTGGCCTCCATTGTCCCGGAGAACCCCTTTCGGTTTCCCGGTTGTCCCTGAAGTGTAGAGCAGATAGAGAGGATCGGTCGCTGCTACCGGCACACACGGCACCGGCGCAGCATCCATACAATCGTCCCATGATATGTCAAGACCGGCATGGAGTTTCACGGGACATTGCGGGCGCTGGACAATGACGCATGCTGAAGGTTTATGGCTGCACAGTTCCAGTGCACCGTCAAGGAGAGGTTTGTAAGGAATGATACGGGAGACTTCGATGCCGCAGGATGAGGATATGATGATACGCGGTTTCGCGTCCTCGATCCGGGTAGCGAGTTCCCGTGCAGCGAAACCGCCGAAGACCACGGAATGGACCGCACCGATGCGCGCGCAGGCGAGCATGGCGATCACTGCCTCCGGTGTCATGGGCATGTAAATAATGACGCGATCCCCTTTCGTTACCCCAAGTTTCCGGAGTCCGCCGGCACATGTTGCGGCAAGATCGCGCAGTTCCCTGTAGGTGAACTTTTTCCGGGTGTCCGTGACCGGGCTGTCGTAGATGAGTGCAACCCGGTCGCCTCTGCCGTTTTCGCAGTGGGTATCGAGAGCAGCATAACAGGAGTTAACGGATCCTCCTTCAAACCACCGGTAAAAGGGCGGACTATCCCGGTTCAGTACCCTGTCAGGCGCCCGGAACCAGGGAACCTTTCCGGCTGCTCTTCCCCAGAACTTCTCTGCATCCTCAATGGAATCGCGGTATGCCCGCTCGTAATCCCCTTTCATGCACCACAGTTCACCCGCCGTATTTAGTAGGAAATTGGCAGCCTGACTCTTAATTTTTTTCCTTTTGTGCACCAAAAGCCGGCATTTTATGGTGCATTTACCAGACAACTCTCACAAACGTGGTGCACGTTCTCCCGTTCATTACCGTGCTTGTCCTCCCTGATATATTGTGCTGATTCATGAGGATGCATTCTGTCCGGCCGGTACCGTGAATAGACCGATTCACCGGAATTTTTCCGTGAACACCTTCAGGCCGATCGGGCCGGATGAACCCGGAACTTCCTCTCCTGTCTGGCGCCAGCCGGTATAAAATTTTAGATCCACTGGCGGGCATAGTATCCGTTGCTCTCAAAATTATTATCACAAGGGATATTTTTGATATCTGTTAATTGCCGAAAAGCTTATTTGCTCTCCTCTGTATGGTATCATAATAGTGGGTTATGATAATCGGGTATGTCAGGACATCGGACGTGCCGGAAGCGGAAGAAAATCAGGTTCACCTGCTGAACACGTACGGGGTTGATACCCGTAACATATTCTTCGATCGTGGGATACCCGGATCGGTATCCCCGTTTGAGCGGGAAGGTTACCTGAAGATGATCGGATTTATCCGGGACCATTATGTTACGCATGTCTATGTCTGCGAACTCCGCAGGCTTGGCGGGACCCCTGACGGAACCCTCCGAGTCCTTTCCGATATCGAACATCTTGGCGTGTGCGTTCAGTCGCTCTCACCGGATGAATCATGGTGGAACTGCGATCCTGCGGTACGTCCCCTGATAAAAAATGTCATGTCGTGGTGTGTTCAGAGGGAGCTTGAAAATCGTATTGAACGGACCCGGGCAGGGATCCGGAAGGCCAAATCCGATGGAAGGCACTGCGGGAGACCGTTCAGGCAGATTGACTGGGCACATGTTGAATCACTCCGCAAGGAGATGACGTACCGGGAAATTGCAGAAAAGATCAACGTGCCATACATCACCCTCATCAGGAGAAAGAAGGTTTGTCTTACGGATATGGGGGGTGTAAGTCCCGGCCAGGGAACAGCTCAATAACCCTGCGTTTTCTTTGAAGTTCCGTTACCCCTCGTCAATCCTCCGGGCCGTTTTTCTGAAAAGCCGTCCTCCCAACCGGAGCAACGGGATTTCATTCAGGTATTATCCCGGCAAAAATCGTGGCCGTTTGGTATGACAGACAAACGGACCTGATGGGGATACAATCAACAAAATGAGTGCCCCAGGCCTGATTTGAACAGGCGACAACCAGATCTTCAGTCTGGCGCTCTCCCGGGCTGAGCTACTAGGGCAGGAGTATAATGGTTGTTTCTTGTCACTAATAAATGATCTGTTCCATTTTTTCAGGACGAAGGTAACCTCAGGCACCCGCTCTTTTTTATATACGCCGCGATGACAGTATTAACCAATGCCGCCTCCGGATACCGGTGAGAACGAGTCAGGACTTGCAAGCGCGATCAGGAGCCGGACAGCACACGTTGTCCACCTGACCCATAACGATCTCGATGCCGTGGGAGCCGATGCGATCCACCGGATGAAATTCGGCGGAGATAAGGTGTTCACTATCTGGAGTTCGGTGGGAAAATTCTCCGCCCTTTTTGCGCTTGTCGCCTCATGCGAGGGGAAAGGCGACCTGCTCTCGATATCCGATCTCGGGTACCAGAGCGATGCGGAGGCAACAGCAGCCCGGGCAAAGAAGAACGGGTGGATTGTCGAGTGGCGCGATCACCACCGGTGGCGCGACGAGGAGATCCGGAAGATCGAGAAGGCGGTCAGCCTTCTCCATATCGATACCACGGTCTGCGGGACCGGTATCGTTGCCCGCGACCTTGCGCCGGACAATCCCGTTGCGGCCGAGGTTGCCCGGGTGGTCTGCGACTATGACCTCTGGAAACATGCCGACCCCCGTTCAGCCGTTCTGGGGCAGGTTCTCCAGAAAAAGGAGAACCGGGACCACGTCCGCGACTGCCTCATGAAGGGAATCTTTTCTGACGGGCATATCGAACGCGAGTATGCCGCCATCAGGGCCGAGATGGAGTCGATGATGAAAAGGAGCCTGCAGAAAGCGACATTCATCACCGGAGGGAAATACCGGATCGTTTTCGCCCCGCTGTACGGGTACCCGAGCGAGACCGCCCATTTCATCCGCGACCAGAAGAACACCGAGATCGAGGTGATCATCGGGAAGGATGGTAAGTTCTCGATTCGGTCCGTCCCCCCGATCAGCCACCTCATTGCCCGCGAATTCGGCGGCGGCGGGCACCCGAACGCTGCCGGCGGATCGTTCAACTTCACGGTCATCGAGCGATTCACCTGGTGGCTTTTCAAGAAGAGCAGGCACTTCGATGAGCTTGTGAATGTTGCCGGACGGCTGTGAATTCGCAAGGGCCATCGTAATCATCCACCCGCAGATCAGCGACGGTCCCGGGGGGATGTATCCACATTCCGGGAAGACCGGTGCAATCATGGGATCATGGGAGATACCCGGAAGTTCACTGAATAACTGCAGTTATCCAGCCAATTTATCCCCCGCTCGGCACCATTCCGATCTGATCAGCTATGAAGAAGGTTCATGCAGTTTTTCTTTCACTCTGTATCCTTGCCATGGCAGTCATGCCGGTCCAGGCATTCACCGCAAAATCCGTGACGATAACCCTTGCAGATAACGGCGACGCCAGGATGGACATGCTGTACGAGCTCTCGTTCCTTGAAAAGAGCGCGGTTTTTTTCAAAATTGCCGATCCCGCAGCAGAACTGAAGAATGCATTTGATTCGCACGCCTCCGCACCGGTGACCGTTCCCGAGGTAACGGACTCTTCCGCAGTCGTACTCATCCCGTCCTTTGCGGATGCCGTCAGCACCGGGGAAAAGATCACGATGATAACCCCCGCCCTCTCCTTTGAACGCGCCCAGCAGGTGATGGATGAGTACTGGTTTGCCCCGCTTATCTCCCCGGACTTTTCACCGGGCGTGACCACAATCATATTCCCGGACGGACACCGGGATATCTATTATGACGCCCTTACGATCCCATCGGTGAGCCATATCCTCAAACCGTGAATGCACACCGGCTCACCGTTTTTTGTTGCCGAATGCCGGAAGATCGATGGATTTTTGCGCGGGTATCTGTTTTACGTTCCGGTATCTCATTCGAGATATTCGGCGTGCGAAACAATATTCTTCCAGTAATCCCCGTTCCCCTCAGCGTGATACCCTGCCGCGATAACCTGGTCCGGGTCGAGATGGGAGAGCGCGAGGCCGATCGATGCCCGATCGGGATCAATGATGAATATCCGTTTGAGAGTGAATTCGCTGGTGAGATCAAAGACCGTCTGCAGCTGGTCCTTTCCGGCTGCAACCTGCTTCTGGCGTTCCAGCAGCATCGCCAGCGTCTCGCGATCCGGTGTGGGTGAAAAGAAGAACACGTTCTGCCGGGCGAGCGCTGCCAGTTCTGTTTCATCCATATGGTCGGCGATAAGGACGTGGCCGGCAACACCCGTGTCCCGCATCGCCCGCATGATCGAGCGGTATGCCTCGCAGATTGCCATGCCCCATTCGTCTTCGTCATGATAATAGCCATCCGCGATGCCCAGTCCGTGGGGCGCCGGCATTGCACACCATGCACCCTTTGCCTGCACGACAATCCCGGCAGCATCTTCGATAATAGCGGGGGGATCTACGTGGATCTCCCCTGCCGCCCTCTTGTCCGTGACACCAGCAAGGCATTGCAGGATCCGGTCTTCGTAGAACCTGCCACCGGCGCACGGAAGCCCTATCCCTGCCGGAACCTGCGGTGCAAGGGACTGCCAGAGCCGGTATGTTACGAGATCCGCAGTCCTCCCCCGGTGTTCAGCAATCCAGTCCGCGAGGCCGGCCGTGTCCGGCAGCCCGGGCTCAGCGCCGAATGCCCGTGTTGCCAGTGTTCGCCGTTTCACCATATACAGATCTTATTACCCATAAGCATCTAAAACGTAATGATGAATCCGCCACCGCTGCTCGTCACGTGCGGGCTGCCGTACACCAACGGCCCCTGCCATCTCGGACACCTGCGAACGTACGTCCCTGCCGACATGTACGTCCGCTACATGCGGCGGGCAGGCGAAGACGTCGTCTTCGTCTGCGGTTCGGATAACCACGGAACCCCCATCGTGGTCTCGGCGGAAGAAGCCGGTATCACCCCCCGTGCCCTCTCTGAACAGTACCACCGGCATTTCGATGAGACGTTCAGGCGCATGAATGTCATCTTCGACCGTTTCGGGATGACTGACGATCCGACAAACCACCGGCGGGCACAATCAATCGTGTCCCGGCTCGAGAAGAACGGGTACATCTACAAGCAGATCGTCCACCAGGCCTATTGCACGAAATGTAAACGGTTCCTGCCCGACCGGTACGTTGAAGGCATCTGCCCCCACTGCGGCAAGCCGGCCCGGGGCGACGAGTGCGACCAGGGATGTGGAAAGCATCTCGAGCCTGGCGAGATCAAGGACCCGGTCTGCCGGGTCTGCGGCACGAAAGCGGAGTTCCGCGACCAGGAACATTTCTTCTTCAGGCTCTCGGCGTTCAGGGACTTCCTCCTTCCCTACCTTGACCGGGTCAGGGGCACGAGTAATGCAAAGAACTACGCCATCGGCTGGATCAGGGACGAACTCCATGACTGGTGCATCACGCGGACGCTCGAGTGGGGCGTGAAGTTCCCCGGCCGCGACGACCTCGTGGTCTATGTCTGGGTCGACGCCCCGATCGGGTACATCGCGTTCACCGAGGAGTGGGCGAAAGCAAACGGCAGGGACTGGAAGCAGTACTGGTGCGGGGATAACCGCGTCACGCATTTCATCGGCGGCGACATCATCTACCACCATACGATCTTCTGGCCGGCGCTGCTGAAGGGAGCCGGGTACGGCGTGCCGCACGCGGTGGTTGCGAGCGGGATGGTGAAAGTCGATGACCACAAGTTCTCGAAGTCCCGCGGCTATGTTGTCTGGACCAACGACGACTACCTCGACAAGGGACTCCCCGCGGATTACCTCCGCTACTACCTGCTCGCGTACACGAGCCATACCAAGGAGCTGAACTTTGCCTGGCCGCTTTTCGCCGAGCGGATCAATAACGAGGTTGTCAACATCTTCGGCAATTTCGTGTACCGCACGCTCTACTTCGCCCAGAAGGAATTCGAGGGAATCCCTCCGGGACCTGTCGACGCGGCGATCACGGCGGAAATTGAGAAAACCCTCTCGGCTGTCGATGCGCTGATGCGGGACTACGAGTTCAAGGGCGCCGTAGACGCGATTATGGGCCTTGCCGCATTCGGGAACACCTACATCCAGACCAGTGCCCCGTGGAAACTGATCAAGACCGACCGGGCTGCCGCAGCACAAGTCGTGAAGAACTGCTGCCAGATCGCCAAGGCGCTCGCGCTGCTCATCGAACCGGTGATGCCGGAGACAGCCCAGCGGTGCTGGGCCCAGCTCGGGTACTATGACAGGGTTGCCGCACACCCGATGAGCGATGCAACCATCCCCGTCCCGGAAGCGTGCATCAAAGCCCCCGCGCCCCTGTTCGTCAAGATGGAAGAGGTGCAGGTGAAGGAGCTTGATGCGCTCCTCCAGAAACGCGTTGCGGATGCGAACAGGAAAGCGGAGAAGATCCCTGTGGTGTCTTTCGAGGAATTCCAGAAACTTGACCTGCGGACCGGAAAAGTCCTCTCCGCAGAGGCCGTACCGAAATCGAACAAGCTCCTCAAACTGATGGTCGATATCGGGAGCGAGAAACGCCAGATCGTTGCCGGCATGCAGCAGTTCTACAAGCCCGAAGAACTGGTTGGCAGGGATGTCGTGGTCGTGACAAACCTTGCCCCGGCAAAGATCTTCGGTATCGAGAGCAATGGGATGATCCTTGCTGCCGGAGATGCGGCGTCGCTTCTCGTGCCGCTGAAGCCAGTGGATCCGGGGACGAAGATACGGTGACCTGCACACCCGTTTTTCCATCGGAGGAATGATCCCGCTGCCGCGCCTGCGAACCTTTCTGGAATGGGGAGTGATCCTGGTCCCGCTTCTCATCATCGCGCTCGTTGTCTGGCTCCTGTTCTTTTCCGGCCCCGCCATCCCTCCGTCCGGCCTGCCCAACGCAACCGGGGGTTTCTACCAGACCCCTCTCTCCCCACCGCAGCAGTACACAAAGACCCTGGGTAATTACCAGTACACACTCACGGCTTCGAATACCTACACCCTTGCCGGCCGGATCGTGGGCCGGCACGAGTACCCTGCAACCGCGCCGGAGGGCATCATCGCGCTCGATCTCGCGGTCGTCAACGGGGAACTCATGAAGAAGGATATCCTCTCCTTCTTCTCGTTCGAGATGGGAGACCGGACGCTGAAATACCATTACGACCTCCCGAATGCCCTCGGTTTGACAGAGGAATATATCGACGAACATGTCAGCAATAATCATCTCGTGTTTTTGAACAGCAGGCTCGAAAAAGAGGTGAAAAAGGCGCCCGAGGGGAGCTGCATCATCCTTGAGGGAAAACTCATCGATATCCGCGGTGTATCTCCCGGAAAATTATACCTCATCAACACGAGCACGGTCCGGAACGACGGCTACCCGACAGGCTGCGAGATTATTCTTGTCGATTCGTTTGCGACGGTCAACTGCGGGGACCGGCGCTGACAGCGGCCTGTACGGAAAAAACAAGGATGTGCCGCCGGTCTGGTGCATACCGGCGGCGATGTGCTGTGGTGTGCTGTGGATTGCAGTGTCTCGCATACGGGAGAAGGTAATGGTATCAGGACGAAGGCATCATCGATGCCCGGTCGCGATGGCGCTGGACGATCGTAGTCGTCCGCCAGTTCTCGTTTGTCGCGACGTCCCTGAACCATCCTCCTGCCGGCATCCGGTGCGGTGTCTCCCGGACGGCGGTGAGTATTCCGTCCAGGACCGGACGTACCGCAAGGCCGGCCTTTATTTCCGAAGTCTGGCTGTTGTCATCATCTGTCATGGCCTTTTCTCCGGGACCCCTGTAATAAACCGGCCCGATGGGCTGGAGTTATTGCAGGAGGGCCCTTTCTCCCCGCCTTACGTTGTACCAGGTACCGGAAAGAAGGGAAAGCCGGGGAAAGCGTTCCGGCAATCCCTTCAGAGAGGACATGGTCCGTTACTCGGGGAAGAGTGAATGGCTGTCCCGCGTACTGCCGCGGGACCCACACTCTGATCAGCATGTCAGCTCATCCAGCATAAATATTCAAAAAATGTGCCCGGTCACAGGTTCCCACCACGAAGTTCAACGGTAGAACGGAGCTGACGGAAAGGATATTAATCGTGGTATTTTGCCAGGCATTCCGCGCAACTCACTCCCAGACCTGTCGGCTCGTCCCGTATCCCTGTGCGCACTTCTCGTAGAACCGCTGGTGGCACTCCTCGGCAGGCCAGAATGTTGTGGCAGGCAGGATCTCCGTCAGGATCGGGCGGTTACGGTACGGCGCCGATGCTGCGAGCCGGTCACGGGACCTTTCCGCAGCCTCCTTCTGTTCTTCTGTATGCCAGAAGATGATGGAACGATACTGCGGGCCGGTAAAGTCTCCCTGCCCCCCGGACCGGGCGGGATCGTGGATCTGCCAGAAGAGATCCAGCAGTTTCTCATACGACACGATGGCGGGATCGAATACCATGCCCACGGCCTCCACGTGGCCGGTTGTCCCGTTCTCCACCTGCTCGTACGCTGGTGCGGGCACCGAACCCCCGGTATAGCCGGCTACCGTTTCAAGGACTCCCTCAACCATCCGGAAAGCCGCTTCAACATCCCAGAAACATCCCGCGGCAAACGTAGCTTTCTCGTACCGGCGGCTGTCATTCCCCATACCCATGAGGTTGGTGCGTAACTACAAAAACAGTACGACAAAGGTGGCAGCAGGGCAGAGATGTAATCCTGAAAGGTCCGTACATCCTGGATTTCCCAAAAAGGATTACTTCCCTGCCTTCCACTGCGCATAGATATGGTTGAGAACCGGGACGAATTCAGCCGTTGCTTTCCGGTTGCCGGCCATCGTCGGGTGATCGTCGTCCCAGCCCGAGGCGTATGCTGCGGTGTTCTTTGTCCCCATGATGCCGGATTCGGTTACATGCTGAACGGCCCCGTTCCAGATCCGGTGATGGTTCCCGCTCTCCTTTCCGGCATCACTGATTGTGCTGCTGCCGCCATTGCTCGTCATCACATTATAAAAATCGTACACGAAAACGTTCTTTCCCTGATAGTTATCGAGGTAATCGTTCACGAGCCATTCGTTGAATGCGCGGGCGTTTGCTGCATATTTCCCGTCACTGAGCGGGGGAGCAGTTACGATGATGAAGAGCTTGTCGGGCCGGGTTCTGAAATACTCGAGGAGATCGAGATAGATACCCTTTGCATTCGCCACGGTATGATATTCCGACCATGCGCCATCCGCTTTCAGGGGATTGGTGTCGATTGGCGGGACGGGGTCGCTGGTGCTGCCCTGCAGCGCGGAGTTGGGGAAGCAGGACTTGAACATGACAATCTCGTTCTCACCGCCGGGACCTGCAGCGAAACGCGTGAACGTGGAGTGCTGGCCATCCTCCTGGTAGACGCGGTCCATAATGGCTCCGGATTCCGGGCTGCGGAACCAGATCCACCACTGCCCGATGTCAGTCATATCACCTGCAGGAACATTCTCCGGGCCCCATGCCGGGCCCCAGCCGTAATTCGTGTCGCTGACATAGTAATTGGCCTGCATCAGCTCTTTTCCCAGATCCCCGTTATCATCTGTCAGCCAGTTTTCACCGGTTGAGTGGTGGATGAAGATGAGCCGGACAGGTTTTTGTCCGGCGGGATCGTACGTTACCGGTTGGGTGTTCCCGGTATGCCCGATGTCTTCCGGAAGAGAATCTTCAGGGGCAGGCCCCGACTCCTGATCGGCAACAGGAGCGGTGCAGAGGGGACTGCAACAAAAGAGAAGCAGGAAGGTAACAGCGAGAATGGTAGAGAAAGGCGCAGGAAACTGCATGAAGGATTTCTTGGAACGAAGAGGAACATTAAGGTTTCCAGAACTCCGGCAGGATTGCAGGAAAAAAAGGGGAAGGAGTGGTTTACTTCGGCCCGGTTGCCCAGAAGCTGAGCCACTTGGGCAGGACGAAGACGAACCGGTAGTCCTGGTCGCTGCCGTAGTCGTTCGAGACATAGAGCCGGGCAAAGTAGATGCCGGGTTCTGCGTAGAGGTGTGTCGGGTTCTCGTCCATTGACTGCGAGCCGTCACCGAAGTACCAGACACGGTGTGTCGGGTTGTTGAGCGACTGGTCGGCAAACTTGACCGTCATCGGGGGCGTTCCCCAGGTCTTGTCTGCGAACATCACGGCAACCGGCTTTTTGCCCGCCGGGGGCTGCTGACCCTTGACCGTGATATAGTTGCTCTTGATCTCCATGTCGGAGCCCGCCGCATTGGTCACCACAAGCTTGACAGCATACGAGCCGGCCGTGCTGTAGGTGAACGTGGGGTTCTTCTCGGTGGAGTCGACGACCCCGTCATTGTTGAAGTCCCAGCTCCGTTCAGTAATCCCGTCGCCCTTGCTCATGTCCGTGAACTTCACGGTCAGGGGCGCGTTGCCGGACTGCCTGTCTGCCTTGAAGTCGGCGCTGGGTTTCTCAAGCTGGCTCACCTTAATGTAACACTTCTTGAATCTGGTGTCCGAGCCGCCTGCATTGGTGACAGTCAGGCTGACATTGTAGCTGCCCTTGCCGGCAAAGGTGTAGCTCGGGTTCTGTTCGTTGCTGTCAACCGTGCCATCGCCGTTAAAGTCCCATGCCCATGCGGTGATATCCTTACCGATGGACTTGTCGGTGAACTTCACGGTAAGGGGTGCCTTGCCCGATGTGGGGGTTCCCACGAATTCGGCCTTGGGTTTCGGCGGGACAGCAGCCGAGACCGTGATATAATCAGTCTTGGTCGCGGTGGTCGATCCGCCCTTGCCCTTCACGGTGAGTGCAACCGAGTAGTTGCCTGACGTGCTGTAGATATGGTTCGGGTTCTGTTCGCTGGAGTCAACGGTCCCGTCGTTGTTGAAGTCCCAGCTCCAGCTGATCAGGCCGATGCCCTTTGAGTCATCCGTGAACTGGACGGCGAGCGGGGCGTATCCCGTGGTCAGGTTTGCCGAGAAGTCAACGACCGGTGCGGGGACCGCAGAGACGTTGATGTAGCCGACCATGACCGACGTGTTGCTGCCACCGGCATTCGCAACCGTGAGGTTCACGGAGTAGTTGCCGGCCTTCGTATAGGTGTAGTTCGGGTTCTGTTCACTGCTGTCAATGGTGCCGTCGTCCTCGAAGTCCCATGCCCAGGACTCAACAGTACCGGTCGATGCGTCCGTGAACTGGACCGGGAGCGGGGCGTACCCGCTGGTCATGTTAACCGTGAAACCGGCAACCGGTGCGGTTACCGTTGCAGTGATGTACTGCTCACTGGTAACCGTGTTCGACCCACCGGCACTGGTAACCGTCAGGCTGACGTTGTACACGCCCGGAACGGCATACTCGTGGGTTGCGTTCTGTTCGGTGCTGTCAACGGTTCCGTCGCTCTCGAAGTCCCATGCCCAGGCAGTGATGCTGTCACCGGCGGATTCATCGGTGAAGAGGACTGCAAGCGGTGCGGGGCCGGAGGTCGTGTTGGCGCTAAAGGCCGCAACAGGAGCCGCGGGATTGGCAATGATGTAGTCAGCCTTGATCTCGCTGGCACTGCCTGCAGTATTCGTAACGGTGAGGTTCACCGTGTAGGAACCTGCTGCAGCGTAGGTGTGTTGCGGGTTCTTGTCAGTGCTGTCAACGGTTCCGTCATTCTCGAAGTCCCATGCATACGATGCTGCACGGGACGAGGCGTCGGTGAAGTTGACGGTCAGCGGGGCTGTTCCGGTCAGCGGTTCAGCGCTGAACTGTGCAACCGGTACAGGCTCGGTGATAGTGATCAGGTCAGCCTGCGTCCTGGTGTCGGACCCGGCTGCGTTGGTTACCGTCAGGCTGACGGAGTATACACCGGGCGTTGCATAGGTGAACGTCGGGTTCTGCTCGGCGCTGTCAGCAGTTCCGTCGTTGTTGAAGTCCCATGCGTACGCGGTGATCGCGTCACCGGCCGATGCGTCCGTGAACTGGACGCTCAGCGGTGCAACTCCCTGCAGGGGATCTGCAGTGAAGTTGGCAACCGGTTTTGCGAGCGGTTCAGTAACGGTGATAAGTCCGGTCTTTGTCTCGTCATCGGATCCGCCCGGACCGGTGACCGTGAGGTTGACCGTATAAGTACCTGCCGCGCTGTATACATACGCAGGGCTCTGTCCGGTGCTGTCGATGGTTCCGTCATTCTCAAAGTCCCATGCCCATGAAGTGATGGTGCCTGTTGATTCGTCCGTAAAGAGGACTGCCAGCGGTGCGTCGCCGGAGGTCTGGTTCGCAGAGAACGCTGCCACCGGTGCCGGTTCGAGGACCGTGATATAATTGGTCTTCACCGCATAGTCCATCCCACCG
>Ga0302253_1000821_pt1 | contig 22183 bp, 16 predicted proteins | sample AAG_RA_Trp_MG_FD_193537 | JGI IMG/M metagenome (GOLD analysis project Ga0302253, IMG submission 193537) | Enriched activated sludge microbial communities from anaerobic digester in WTTP, New Holstein, Wisconsin, United States - AAG_RA_Trp | ecosystem: Engineered > Bioreactor > Anaerobic >...
TACCGGTTGGCGCCGGGGAGACCGGGCTCAGGGTTGTTGCGGGTGTTGCTGCGGGTGTCCGGGCATGTGACCAGATATCGATGCTGTCCTTTTCAGTCGCAACGGAATACGTTGCGCCGTCGCTTATTACACAAATTGTCCCGTCGCGGTCCGTGCGGAGGACGAGGGCATCGATCGCGTCAAGCCCGGCAAGGGTCTCCCGGTGCGGGTGCCCATAGTCGTTATCTTTCCCGAGGGATATCACAGCAACCTCCGGGTCGGCGCGGCGCAGGAACGCTGCCGAACTGGCATCGGAGCTGCCGTGATGGCCGACCTTGAGGACATCGGCATCAAGCGGCAGTCCTGACCGCATCATGACCTCTTCTGCTTCCGTTGTTGCATCGCCGGTAAAGAGCAGGTTCACCGTCCCGTACGAGACCCGCAGGACAATGCTGTTGGTGTTGACAGAATCCCCGATCTGCTGCTGTGGGGGCGAGAGAACAATGATTTGGAGCAAGGGATCGATATCGATGCTCTGCCCGCGTTTGGCAGTAACGTACGGTATATGCTTCTCATTAACGGTCCTGAGGAATTGTTCATACAGGGAGGATGATGACGGGATACCTGAGTCAAGGACCTTCCCGACGGGAAAACGGGCGAGCACCTTCTGCATGCCGCCGATGTGGTCCGAGTGCGGGTGGGTGGCAACCAGCAGGTCGATGCGGGATACACCCAGTTTCTCAAGATCGCTGATCACCCGGTTACCGTATTCTGCTTCGCCTGCATCGATCAGGATGACCTTGTCCTGAAAGAGGATGACCGAGGAGTCCCCCTGCCCGACATCGAGAAAATACACCTTCAGATCACCGGTGGTGTTGGTCCGGAGGGATGTGCCGGAGTCCGGCAGCGGAAGATCAGCACAACCGGCAAGGAATGGAGCTGCAAGGAGGAGAATGATGAATGTGACGGGCAGGATTGCCCGTCCGTGTACTTCGCGACGCATTATCTGCACCTACGAGGACTGTGCCCGCCGGACAAGATCGGCTGCTGCTGCCGATGCACCTTCCAGGATCTCCTTTTCGCCCGGGACTTCCCGGTTGAGCATGAGCACCCTGCCGTTGCAGATGGTCGTCTCGACAGATCCTCCGTTACAGGAATAGACGATGTTGGACGTTGCATTGTGGAGAGGCGTGTTGCATGCTTCGCGGGTGGCAACAAGGATAATGTCTGCCGGCGTGCCGGGCGCAAGCATCCCGGTAGCAAGGCCAAGTCCCTTTGCCCCGTTTGCGGTTGCCATGGCAAGCGCATCCTGTGCGGGGAGGAGCGTGGGGTTATTCCAGAAAAATTTCTGGAGGATGGCTGCGGTCTTCGCCTCCTCGAACATGTCGAGGTTGTTGTTCGAGGCGCACCCGTCCGTTCCGAGGCAGACATTCGCCCCGGCAGCCTTCAGCCAGTGCCACGGCATAGCCCGGTTCGTTGCAAGTTTCATATTGCTGGTGGGGTTGTGCGATGCAGACACGCCCCGTTTCCCGAGAAGCATGCACTCCGCCTCATCGAGCCAGCAGCAGTGGGCGGCTACCGTGCGGGGCGCGAGTATGCCACATTCGTCAAGGAGTACGGCAGGCCGCTTCCCGTGCCGGGCAATGCAGTCGTTCACTTCCTTCTCGGTCTCGGAGAGGTGGACATGAATACCGATCTTCTGATCCCGCGCAAACTCGGCGCACCACTTCAGACCGTCGGGGGATACCGTGTACGGGGCATGGGGGCCGGCCGCGGCAGTGATCCGGGGGTTATCGAGCGAACGGATGTGGCGGACAAGGTTCTCCGTCGCCCTGCACTCGGCCTCGCGCTTTTCGGCATTGAAGAGGTCGATGAAACCATAGGAGAGCACGGCCCGGATCCCGGCCTCACCGACTGCTCTGGCAGCCTCCTCCATCATGAAGTACATGTCATTGAACGCGGTCGTACCGGTCCGGATCATTTCGAGGCAGGCGAGTTTGGTCCCCCAGTATACATCAGGAGGTGTCAGGTGGGCCTCGAGCGGCCAGATCTTCTGGGAGAGCCAGTCCTGCAGGATCATATCATCGGCATAGCCGCGCAGGAGGGACATGGCCGCGTGGGTGTGGGTATTGACAAGACCGGGAAGCGCGATCGCCCCGTTCCCGTCGATAATGACGTCTGCCTCGCCCTTATGCTTTTTTCGGACCCCTTCCCCGATTGCGCTGATGGTGCCGTCGTCTCCGATAAAGATATCCGCACTTTTCCCGTTCACCAGCACATCCGCGATCAGGATCGCCTGCTGCCTGCCAAAAATATCGTCCATGCTCCTCCTCCCTCAAGCCATCTGCTGAATAATCGTGTCCAGTATCGTTCCCGTCCGTTCCCGGAACTGCCGGGAGATCGCCAGCACCTCGTCCCACGTAAGCACCCCGTCAGCAAGGCCATTGGCATAGTTATCCACGGTACAGATCGCGGCAAACGGTATCGAGAGCTCGCGTGCGAGCGTTGCCTCTGACGCAAGGGTCATGCCGACGATATCGGCGAACCGGGAAAAAACAGCGATCTCGGCAACCGTCTCGAACCGCGGACCCCATGTCTGCAGGTATGTGCCCCCCAGCCGTGCTGCCGGGATGACCCGGCGGAGCTCCTGCGAGAGATCCGGTGACAGTTCCGGCATGACGTGGGCAACGGCATGGTCGTGAATGGACGGGATGGCAGTCATGCTGAGATAATCCGTGGGTATGACAAGCGATCCGGGCGCAATGTCATGGTTCAGGGAACCGGACGAGCCGAACGCCACGATCCGGTCCACACCGGCGATTGCAAGGGCTGCGAGATTTGCACGGAAATTGATCCGGTGGGGAGGCAGGTTCTGCTGATGCCGCATGAGGAGCACGACCTTCTCCCCTGCGAGGATCCCGGCATTGCCGAACGGGGTATCGATCCGCCTCTGCTCAAGTTCCGGCAGCTCCGAGAACATGAGGCTCGTTCCGCCGATGATGCCGAGCATCACAGACTCCCCGAGGTCTTCCGGTACCCTGCCAGCCCTGGTTCGTTCCGGATCTGTCGCATACAATCACCGTTCTGCCTGAAAGGTTGGCGAAAGCAGCACTAATAATTAGCGTATTTACCGGCATGGTTTGGGTAAGCGTAAATGAGAGGAATACCCATACTTCCTGCTATGGGGACATTTCTCACTGTCAACGACGAGGAAATCAGGAACGGCGAATGTACGGACATCTACTTTATCCGGACCGAGGAGGCGTTGAAGAACGACCGGATCAATCCGGACGTGGTCATGGAAGTGACCGCAACGTCCCTGCCGGATTCATGGGCCGTCTTCTGCGGACTTGCCGACGTACTCGCGCTCCTGGACGGTATGCCGCTGACCGTGGATGCAATGCCCGAGGGCACGGTCTTTTTCAGGAACGAGCCGGTGCTCCGCATCAGCGGGAAGTACCGCGACTTCTGCCGGTACGAGACAGCAATCCTCGGGTTCCTCTGTCATGCTTCCGGCGTAGCTACGGCAGCCGCCCATATAAGAATCGCTGCCGGCGACCGACCGGTCTACTCCTTCGGCTCCCGCCGCCAGCACCCGGCGATCGCCGCGATGATCGAGCGGGCGGCCTGGATCGGCGGAGTCGACGGGGTCTCCAACACCTGCGCCCCGGAAGGGATGCCGGTGGTCGGTACGATGCCCCACGCCTTCGTGATGTGCTACAAGACACCGGAGGAGGCCTGGCGGGCATTCGACCGGAGCGCCCCGGCATCCGTACCGCGGATCATGCTCTGCGACACGTACTGCGACGAGAAGACCGAGTCCCTGCGGGCTGCTGAGTGCGGTGCCACCGCAGTCCGGCTCGACACGCCGCGATCCCGGCGCGGGAACATGCGGGCAATCATCGAGGAAGTCCGCTGGGAACTCGATGCCCATGGTTATGAGGACGTGAAGATCTTCCTTTCCGGAGGTGTTACGCGGGAGGATGTCATCCAGTACCGGGACTGCGTGGATGCATTCGGCGTGGGGGGCGCCATCGCCAATGCTCCGGTCATCGACTTTGCAATGGACATCGTGGAGATCGGCGGGAAGGCCAAGGCCAAGCGGGGAAAGAGAAGCGGCGTGAAGCAGGTTCATGCCACAAAGGACCGGACTCATCTCGTGCTCCCCGCAACCCGAAAGGGACCGAAGGGTACAAAGCCTCTGATCGAGCGGTTCATCACCCAAGGAAAGGTCGTGCAGGACTCCTTCATGCAGGATGCACGGAAGCGGATGGCCCAGGCCCGCAGGACCCTGGAAGTACCCGGCTGACGATTCTTCTGTCCCGGATCTTTTTTCCCGTAATAGTCCGGGACCCATGATAACGGAACGGATCCTGACCGGCAATGACGGCGGAAAACATAATATTCATATCGGCGCAGACACAAGCAGACTGTAGAGTGATCTCATGTTCTGCGGTGAATGCGGTACACAGAATCCCGATACCAACCAGTTCTGCAAGAACTGCGGCAAGCCTTTAAAAAGACCCCAGCAGGCACCTGCCCCCCAACCGGCGGCGCCGTACCAGCCTCCCGCTGCACAACCGGCCCCGGCACAGCCAGTCTATTACCCGCCCCAGCAACCGGTCTACGGACAACAGTCTGCCCCCGGGCAGCCGCCGGTTCCTCAGGGAGCGGCAACGGCCAAACCCCCGCTCAACAAGGTGATGCTCGTTGTTGGTATTCTGGGGATTTTGGCCGGGATCGCCTCATTCCTTCGGTATCCCTATCTTCTCGGGATCCTTGCAATAGCTCTCGGCGGAATTGCCATAGCGAAGCCCGAGAACCGGAAAGGGGCCGTGTTGGTGATTGCCATCCTTGCAATACTCATCGGTTTCGGATCAATGGTCTTCGATATATTCTACATCGATATCCTGTCGCCGTCACCCCCGGTTCTCTGATTTTTTTCCACCTGCATTTTTCCGGCGGCATGGATCCATACGGTGTCTGATAGCTGAAGAAGCGAGAAAATCAACCGTAGTCTACCCTGGCAGGATCGGGGAAGAGATAACGAAAAAAGAGGATCCGATTATTCCTGGGTTGAACTATCCCTTCTGCCGACATACGGGAGAAGGGATACCGAGAGTCCCGCCACAACGAGGATTATGGTCGCTATCACAAAAAGGCCGGAAGCAATCGTCGTGAGCTGATCATGAGCAAGGGAAATCCCCGTCAGAACCAGCAGGAGCGTGGCAGCCCAGGCAGCTGCCGCAGGCCAGATGTTCCGGATGCTGGTGCCTCTCCATCCCCTCCGCCGGGCTATCCAGACACTGGCCATGACCGTCGGGAAGACATAGACCAGACCATACAGGGCACTTCCTACAATGATGGCCGTTATGGTTGCAAGCTCCGGATTGAAACTTAAAAAGGTCCAGCACACCTGTGCAATGAGAACAATCCCGAGGATGGGCATGATCAGCAGCTGCATCGCCGGTTTCACAACAGGGTGTTCATCGATATATGCAGAAACCTGGGGGGAGAACGAATAATACCATGCATTGAATCCCGGCATGAAGCGCGACCCCGCGTAGCTCTTTACGATCGAGTCATCGCGGAAACTCCGGACCAGCTGGACCTCGGATGCAAGCGGTGACCCGAACGTGGCAGTCACGATGAGGCAGCCATAGGAACCGCTGGCCTCGGCTCTCCCCTTGGCATCAGCCGCAGCCCGCAACTCCTGCGCTTTCTGGGCTGATTTCTGTGCTTCCGCATCGTGCCCTCCCCATTTCTGGTATGCACTGGATTTCATCGTCTCGAGACTGGCAAGGGAACTTTCCGTGGTCGAACGACGGTCAGGATCTTTTTCCAGCAACAGTCCTTCAGCCATGGTGTAGTGTTTTACTGCTTCCTCGTAATTTCCACTCTCATACAACCTGTCCCCCTCCTGCTTGAATTTCACCCAGTCCCACTGGAGTTTGCTCTTTTCCTGCAGGAGGTCCGGTACTCCCGGCAGTCCCAGCAGACCGGGCGCTGCCGTATGAGAAGAATCGTCCGAGATCGCGGCAGCCGGTACTACCGCAGACACGAGAAGTACAGCAAGAAGAAGGGATCCAAATGTCCAGGGAGTCATGTATGATAGATTTTTCGAACGGAGATTAAACCTTTTGTAAATTGCATGAAACAACAACTACCTGGTCTGTTGAACTCCATCATAGCTGCTCTCGTGCGTTTTTCCCACCTTTCCTATCTGTTCATCCGGCTCATTTCAAAGACATTAACTATTTACAGGTGAGAAGTACTGCATGGTCAACGGTGATATCGCTGATCCCCCTGCAGTTGCCTGGCAGAGCAGGGGGGCATCCGGCGCGATCAGCATCGCCGTTAATCCCCCGGAGGGATCCGCCCGTGACGGTATTCACGCGGGAAGTTCCATCGAATGGTGGTTTGTCCACGGATCCTTTGCAGGACAGAACGTGCAGCTGCGGCACTTCATGATCAGTATTTTCCGGTATGACCTCACCCGCGACAAGGATGCCACTGACGACGGGTATTATGTTATCCTCCAGGTACTCGACCCGGCCACCGGCAGCCAGTCCGTTGTCAGCAGAGGGGAACGGAGGATCATCGACGACCTTCTCTGCAGGCAGGACGAGGCACGCTCGACAAACCTCGATCGAGATCTGGTGAACACGTATATCGACGAAATCCGTTCGTACGGGCCGCCGGCACCCGTCACGCTCGTGCAGCAGCGGCCGGTTGTGGAACATGAACCATTCTCGTTCTCGTGGGACGATATCCGGTTCAGGATATCCGAAGATGAGATATCCCTCGCATTCGGCGGTGCCGGGGAGACCAGCCTGTGCCGGTTCCGCTGCGGACCGCAGTCGGCACGGTACCGCATGGAGAATATCGGGGTATCCCCGTACAGGGCCATGACATATGTCACCCGCCCGGCGCTTGCCCTGTCAGGTACTGCGGGGGATGAACCGGTTACCGGGACGGCATGGTTCGACCACCAGTGGGGGAACTCCGGGTGGTTCCTGGAAAAACCCGGCGAGGGACACCTGCACGGGTGGGACTGGACCGGCATCAGCGGGACCGACGGCACGAACTGGATCTTCCTGAGCTTCCACGACCCGGAGTCCGGTACGGTCTTAGCGCGGAATGCATTCATGTTCGGTCATTGCGGGGCGGTTAAGACATACACAGATTTTACCGTCACCCCGTCCCGGTTCTGGACAAGCCCTGTCACGAGGATCCGGTACCCGGTTGCCATGGAGATTACTGTACCGGAGGCAGATGCACGGTTTACCGTGGAACCCGTGGCCGACGACCAGGAGATACCGATCCTCGGGTTCATGCGGGCCGTCTGGGAGGGGGCGGCACGCTGTTCCGGGTCGGTGGGGGGAGTACCGTTCCGCGGCACTGCACGCCTGGAACTGCAGGGATACGGGTATATCTTCGATTTCCGGAAGTATATATCGGACCATACCGGTCGCATCCGTGCAAGCATCGACGAGTTCATCCCTCCTGATAGCGGGACCGGTGAATTCGGCAGGTTTGCCGATATCCCGGGTGGGATCCGAGAGATTGATGCCCTGAACGAGACCATCATCCGGCCCTGCCGGGACCTGCTCACACGGGAGAAGAAGTACTGGCGGCCGGTCTTTGCCCTCCTGCTCCTCGAATCGCTGGGTGTCCGCTCCGATGAATACCTGCAGCTCCTCTCGGTTGTTCCCGAACTCACTCATACCGGCACGCTCATCATCGACGATATTGAAGACAACGCAGCAATACGGCGGGGCGATCTGTGCATCCACCGCCGGTACGGTACTGATGTTGCCATCAACGCGGCCAACACGCTGTATTTCCTCCCCTCGATCCTGTACAGCACCCACCCGGACCTCACGACAAAGCAGCGCCTTGAGTTCTACCGTGTAACCCTCGACTCCTTCATCCGGGGTCATTTCGGGCAGGCACAGGACATCTACTGGTCAAAGAACCTCTCCGAGGAGAGCCTCGAGCTCTGGATACGGCAGGACCTGACCGGTAAGATCCGGCAGATGTACGAAATGAAGACCGCGACTGCAGCGGTTGCCATGGCGGAAGCCGGCTGCATCCTTGCAGGATCCGCACCAGGGGTCAGGGACGCCTGCATCATGCTCGGCCGTTCCCTCGGTACTGCTTTCCAAATCGCCGACGATATCCAGAGTTTTGAGCCGGTTCAGAAGGACCGCGAAATGCCGTGCGACGATATCGCAGCCGGTAAAGTGACCTATGTTATCGCCCGGGCTCTCGTTCTTCTCGATGCCGGTGAACGGATACAGCTGATCCGGATCCTCTGTTCTCCCGCTCGGCGTCAGCACGCGGATGAGCAGGAAGAAGGGGTGCGCCTTGTCAGGAAATCCGGGGCACTTGAGGTGTGCAGGGGAGAAGCGGTCGCGATGCTTGATGAAGCATGGCATGCCTTCTCAAAAAAAGTCCCCCCGTCGGAACACAAGGTTATGCTCCGGCTTTTTACCAGGAACCTGGTACAGGCCGGAGCCATAAGGTACTGACACGGGACACGTGAGCCCAATTCTTTTAACCTATGCCGTCCTACTAGTTAGGAGCGGGCTGGTAGATCAGTGGTAGATCGCTTCCTTGGCATGGAAGAGGCCGCGGGTTCAATTCCCGCCCAGTCCATCTGTTTTCAGCAGGTATTCCGGTCAGGGCTGTATCCTGTCGGCAGCGTCCCGTAATCCTTTTTATTACATCAGCACCAATGAGGGATCATCCGATGATCCACCACCTGCTGTTCTCTGTCGATGACGTGCGATGCGCCCTGCCCTTAAAAACCGTCCGTATCGTCCTGCAGATGGTACAGCTCGGCCCCGCACCTTCCGGTAACGGGCAACCCGTTCCTGCCGGGACGGTCAACCTCCATGGACTTATCGTCCCTGTCTTTTCCGTCCGTTCGTTTTTTGGCATACCGGACCGTGCCGCACGACTGACAGACCAGCTGATCGTGGCAGAAACAGGATCCTCCTGCACAGCACTCTGGGTGGACGAGACCCATGTTCTCGAGCAGCGCCCCGTTTCCCCGGCCCCGAATGTAAAGGCAGAGGTACAGGAACTTCTCGCCCCCGGGGCAGGGATAACATCAGACGGTACAGTCATTTTTACCGACCTACCCCGATTCCTTGAACCGGACAGTTTCAGGGTACTAGTACCGCAGCCGGGGGGATTGCCCCGCAGGAGGCAGAAGACACCATGACCGCAGGCCATGCGGACAGCAGACTGAGCGAGGAAGTGATCCGGACGATCCTTGAAGAACGGGCAAAAAAGATCGCAGAACCGGTAACAGGTTCCATCGAGACCGGGATCGTGGAAGTGCTCCGGTTCCAGCTCGCGTACCAGGAATACGCCCTCGAGATGAGGTACGTAAAAGAGGTGATCCTCACCGGCGAGATCACACCGGTCCCCGGGGCGCCCCCCTTCATCTCCGGCATCTGCGCTGTACGGGGCCGGATCATCTCCCTCGTGGACCTCAGGGTTCTGTTCTCTCTGCCGGAGAAGGGGCTGACCGATCTGAACCGGGTCATTGTCATCACTGACGGACGGCTCACGTTCGGGATCCTTGCCGACAACATCACCGGGCTCGGGACTATCCCGGCCTACCTTATTATCCCGCCAACTCACGGAACCGTCCTTTCCTGGAAACGGTACCTCAAAGGGTATGTCAGCGATTCCCTTGTCGTGCTTGATGCAGCAGCCCTCCTCGCGGATCCGGCGCTGGTTGTCGAGGATACTTGAGGGGATTTTGCCTTTTTTTCTCCATGCCGGCATTTTCTTTTTCTTGTATTCCTCCGCTTCCGGAATACAGATCATTAGATTAATGCAATATGCAGTCAGTCTATTCACATACTATACGTGAGTGTATCGGAAGTGGTCAGGGAATGCTCGAATTTTTCACGAACCTGAAAGTGGGAACAAAGATCCTGGTCATCTGCCTGTTCCTTGCAATCATCCCGACACTCCTGCTCGGTGTCGTGGCATATACCAGTTCGAGCAGTGTGATCAATGAACAGACACAGTCGCTCCTTGAGACGCAGGTCAAGGACATGAAGGGGTGGACAAACGATGTCTACAAGCTGACGCGCAACAAGGTCAACTCCGATCTCAATGTTGCCCGGCAGAATTTTTACGGCAAAGGTGTGCCACAGATTATCGACGGGAAGATGACCCTGGTCGACAACCAGGGGACCCATTATGTTGTGAACGACAACTTCGAGATTGTCGACAAGGTCCAGTCCCTTGTCGGGGGTGCCGCGACAGTATTCCAGGTATATCCCGAGGGGTATGCAGCCCGTATCTCGACCAATGTTCTGGATTATAACGGCTCACGTGCCACAGGCACGCACCTGACCGATGATGTGTACGATTACACGGTCAACACTGACAAGACCTACTATGGCAGGCGTGACCTGTTCGGCAAGAATTATGTGACCGCGTACGAGCCCATCAAGGATCCGAAAGGTAAGATCATCGGTGTCCTGTTTGTTGGGACGCTCGAAGGACAGACCCTCGACGTCATCAAGACAAGTATCCGGGACACGGTCGTCGGCCAGCACGGGTACATGTATGTAATCGACAGTCAGGGGACGGTGCTGGTGCACCCGTCGCAGGAGGGGCAGAACTGGTCACAGATGGATTTTGTGAAAGAGATGTTCGTAAAAAAGGACGGTGCCGTTCCCCACGAAGTTGACGGGACGCAGGTACTCGATGCATACACGTACTACGAGCCCCTTGACTGGTATATCGTTTCAAGGGCGGAGCTGTCGGATTACACCGGCCCGATCGATACGATCCGCAACACCATCTTTGCGCTCATGATCGCGTCGATGGCCATCGGCGCCACGATCGCCATCCTCTTTGGCAGGTCCATTTCGGGACCCCTGCAGCAGGTCGTGGTCATGATCAAGGAACTGAGGAACGGCCACCTCTCCGCCCGGCTGAATATCCGGCGGGAGGACGAGATCGGGGTCATGGCCGCGACCATGGATGAGTTCGCCGACGATCTCCAGACCAACGTTGTGGGGGACATAAAAAAGATCGCCAATGGTGAATACATCGAGGAGTTTGCAAAACCGGTGGATGAGCGCGACGAGATCCGGCCTGCCCTCCGCATGATGGTCGATTCACTCGACCACCTCCACAAGGAGACCATCAAGCTGACTGATGCCGCCCGGGCCGGCGACCTCTCGGTCCGCGGGAACGAGAAGGCGTTCCGGGGCGGATACCGTATGATCATCGCCGGGTTCAACAAGACGCTCGAGACCATCACGGAACCGGTCAACGAGGCCATGCGCCTCTCCCGGTTCTACGCGTCCGGTGACTTCACCGCCCGGTTCGACGAGAAGATCCCGGTGGCGGGAGAGTTCGTTGCATACCGGGACGCCCTCAACACCATCGGTATCGAGCTGCAGCGGCTGATGAAGCTGATCAACGAGGAACTGTATGACGGTATCTCGGTGCTTTCCTCGGCATCGAGCGAGATCCTGACCATCACCACCCAGCTCTCGACTGCCAGTTCGCAGACAGCGGCGACTGTGAACCAGACCTCTGATACAGTCGAGAGTGCCCGCAAGAAGACGGATCTTGTGAACGTCAAGACCAAGGAGATGTCCGAGAAGGCAATGAAAGCCCTCCAGGTCTCCGGTGAAGGCCAGAAGTCCGTCCAGGAGATCCTTGACGGTATGACCAATATCCAGCGCCAGATGGATGTCATCGGGATGAATGTCATCAAGCTCTCGGAGCAGAGCCAGGCCATCGGGGAGATCATCGCAACGGTAACCGACATCTCCGAGCAGTCCAACCTGCTTGCCGTCAACGCTTCGATCGAGGCGGCAAAAGCCGGCGAGTTCGGCAAGGGTTTTGCGGTGGTTGCTCACGAAATCCACAACCTTGCAGAGCAGTCGAAGCAGGGGACCGGTAATATCCGCACCATCCTGACGGATATCCAGCGGGGCGTCTCATCCACGGTTATCTCCACCGAGAAGGGAACCAGTTCGGTGGCGGATGCTGCCCGCCTGACGTCTGATGCAAAGGAGGCAATCGAGGTGCTCGCCCGGTCCATTGCTGACAGCTCACGCGAGGCCATTGAGATCGCAAGTTCCATCCAGGAGCAGGCAGCCGGGATGGACCAGATCTCGGCAGCAATGGAGAACATCCGCGATGCCGCCCAGAAGAATCTCGAGATCACCCGGAAAGCCGAGAAGACAGCAGAAGACCTGCACGAGCTCGGCGTGCGGCTCAAGAAGATCACCGTCCAGTACCACGTCTGAAGCGCTTCCGTTATGACCGATCCGGATGAGGAATTCCACAAGCAGCTCCTTGCCACGTTCAGGGAGGAAGCGGAAGAGCATCTCGGAGAGATCACCGGGGATCTCATCGCTCTTGAGAAAGCCGTAATCATCCCCGGATCTCCGCTCGTGGAACGGGTATACCGCACGATCCACAGTCTCAAAGGCAGTGCCAGGGCAGTCAATCTCCGGGAGATCGAGTCAGTCTGCCAGAACCTCGAATCGGTCTTTGCACTGATGAAAAAGGGGGAGTTCGTTCCCGACGAAAAAGCGTACGACCTCTTCCATGATGCCATCAAGATCACCCGGGGGCTTCTCACCGGGGAGAGGGCAGTTGGCATTTCACCGGCAGAAGTTACCCGGTCGCTCAGAGCGCTCATCTCCATGACACGCGATCTGCCGGCCGCTTATCCTGATGGTGCGGTACGGGCAGATGTCCCGGGCACAGGACGTATCCGTAACGGGATGACCGAAAAACTGCCGTCCCCGGACGATGCGTTCATACGGGGGAACGGTGAGGCCTTTCCTGATGCAAAAAAACCGAATGCGGATCCCGGGATGGAACAGCTCCGCAGCATGGCGGCCCACGATGCCTGGGACGGGAAGACCGTCAGGATCGCTGCCAACAAGCTCGACCGGCTTATCGCCGGCGCTGACGATCTCCTCACAACACGGCTGTTCATCACGCACCGGATGCAGGAACTGGAGGAGATCATGACCCGGTTTGCCATCTGGCGGTGGAACCTGGCCCTGGTATCGAACGACCTGCACCGGTTCCGTGAGGCTTCCTTTGGGATCAGGAAGACAAAACTCCCCCCGGATCTTGTCCTGCCGCTGCAGCGGATGGTCGAGTTCCTCGAGTATAACCGGGAGTTCGTCACCTATCTCCAGCACGATCTCAGCAGCCATGTCCGTGCCGCGGAGATCGACCGTTCGACGCTCGAGACCAACACTTCTGCCATCTCCGACCTCATCCATGATGCCGTCCTCCTGCCGGTCGCAAATGTCCTCCAGCCGTTTGGCGGACTTGTCCGGGAATATTCCCGGAGCACCGGAAAACAGGTCGACCTGATCATTGAAGGCAGTGACCTGGAGATGGACCGGCGGATCCTCGAGGCGCTCAAGGATTCCCTGATGCACCTCCTTCACAACAGCATCGACCATGGGATCGAGTACCCGGATATCCGGGCTGAACATAACAAGAATATGCGGGGGATTGTCCGGATCCGGATCGTCCCCCTCTCGGGGAGCAAGGTAGGAATCGAAGTATCAGATGATGGGGCAGGAATTGACCGGGGGGTAATCCGAAAAACGGCCGTTGAGAAGGGGATCGTGTCCCGTGATGAGGCTGCAGCATTGTCCGATGACGAGGTCATCTGGCTGATCTTCCGTTCAGGTCTGTCGACCAGCCCCATTGTCACGGATATCTCGGGGCGCGGCCTTGGCCTTGCAATAGTCGAAGACACGGTTACAAGGCTTGGCGGATCGGTCGCCGTTTCATCGGAGAGTGGTAAGGGGACCACCATTAAGCTGCAGGTCCCGATACGGCTTGCCACCCTCCGGGGTGTTGTCGTCAGGGTTGCAAACCAGGTGTACGTGCTCCCCATGCAGCAGGTGAGGCAGGTTATCCGGGTCCAGCAGGAAGAGATCCTCCGCACCGGAGACCGGCCGGTCATCGAGTTCCGGGGCGATAAGATCGCAGTGATCCGACTCACAGAGGCACTCGGGATCACGGAATACCATTCCCTGCCGACAGGAACCGCACAGGTCCCGATCGTGATCATGGCGTATGGTGCCGGCCAGATTGCATGCATTGTTGACGAAGTGATACGGGTCCAGGAGATCGTTGTCCGACCGCTGGGCAGCCAGCTTCGCCGGGTAAAACGGATAACGGGTGCCGTCATCCTCGGAGACGGAAAGGTAGCGCTGGTGCTGGATGCTCTCGAACTCATCCAGGAATCTATCAAGGGATCACCGCTCGTTCCCGCACATACGAGCTGCGGTGAGGATCTCAGAACAATCCTGGTTGTCGAGGATTCGGTCACCTCGCGCACTCTCCTCCAGACCATTCTCGAACGGGCCGGTTACCTTGTCCGGACGGCCGTTGACGGAATGGAAGCACTCGCAATGCTTAAGGAGCATGAGTTTGATATGGTCGTTTCGGATGTTGATATGCCCCGCATGAGCGGATTTACGTTGACGGAAAAGATCCGGGCCGATACCCGGATGTCTGCGCTCCCGGTCGTTCTGGTGACCTCGCTTGATTCGGCCGAGGATCAGAAACACGGAATTACCGTCGGCGCTGATGCGTATATCCGGAAGACCAGCTTTGAAAAAAGCCAGCTTCTCAGTGTTATCGATAACCTCCTGGAGAAGAGATGATGAAGATACTCGTTGTTGAAGACAGCAGGACCCAGGCCGAATCCCTGCGGTATATTCTCGAAAAACGGGGGCACACGGTCACGATTGCCTCGAATGGCAGGGATGCCCTCGGGCAGATCACAGCAGGTCGCCCGGATATGGTGCTGACGGATATCATGATGCCGGAGATGGACGGGTACGAGCTCTGCCGGCGGATCAAGACCGACCATACCCTGAAATCCATACCGGTCATCATTGTCACCCAGCTCTTCGACCCGGTGGATGTGGTCCGCGGGCTCGAGGCCGGAGCGGACAACTTCATCATCAAGCCGTTTGAGCAGAAGGATATCGAGGCGCGGATTCAGGAGGTCACGACAAACCAGACGGGCGATGATGTCACCTGCTACCCGCTCGAGATCAGGCTGGCAGACGGGACCCACACCCTGACCGCAGGCCGCCGGCAGATCCTCAACATCCTGTTATCCACCTACGAGATCACCGTACGGAAGAATGCGGAACTCCAGGAAGCTCACGAACGGCTCAACCTGCAAAGCGACCAGCTGCAGCAGGCAGTTGCCGACCAGAAGAAGGCAAACCGTGATCTGCAGGCTGAGAACGCTGAACGGGTGAAAGCGGAAAAAGCACTCGCAGAAGCCAACAAGAAGCTCCAGCTGATGGCAAGCATTACCCGTCACGATCTTCGCAACCAGCTGACGGTGATGCGCGAATACCTCGAGCTCTCCCTTGCACGGCGGGAAAAGGATCCCGCGAGTGCCTGGACAGACGTTTCGAACGCGATGAATATCGTCAACCAGACCATCAACACGGTGGAATTTACCGGCGAATACCAGAAGATCGGCGTCAAATCACCGGTCTGGAAGAATGCACGGCACCTGGTGGACGATACCTGCAAATATATTACCCTTGGCCAGATCCGGCTGGAGAACGCTATTCCTGCCGCTGTTGAGATCTATGCAGATCCCCTCATTGAGAAGGTGTTTTTCAACCTTATCGATAATGCCGTGCGGTACGGGAAAAAAACCACAACCATCCGCTTCCGGTATGAGGAGAACGATTCGGGCGGTACGATCATCTGCGAGGACGACGGGATCGGGATAGCGGACGAAGAGAAGGAGAAGATCTTTGCCTACGAGTACGGCATGAATACCGGCCTCGGGCTCTTCCTGACCAGGGAGGTCCTGACGATTACCGGCATCGCTGTCCGGGAGGTGGGCATTCCCGGGAAAGGAGCAAAGTTCGAGATGAAATGCCCGAAAGGGGCGATCCGGATCAAACCATGAACCGACTTTCTGCTCCCGGATTTCCCGTGATACCATGACAACAATGAGGTCAGCCGTATGAGATCCTGTGCGAACCCTGTCGTTATATCACGGACCAGACCGGATGGCTGCCCGAAAATGAACACAGGGAGATAGACGGACCGGATCCTCCGATGATACCGCATTACCTTTTCGACAATACGCAGCCGCCCCGCAGGAACCGTTTCTGGATTCTGACCTGCCTTACCGTTCTTGTGACGGCAGTCAACTATTTCGCCCTCAGCCAGGGCATCTCGGTTGTCTTCTCCCAGTTCTTCTACCTCCCGATTATCCTGACGGGATACTGGTATCCGCGGCGTGGCGTTGTCTTTTCTGCCTGCATTGCCATCCTCTATGCCGTAATAGCTCTTGCTGCAGGGCCGCAGGAGACTCTCCTCGGGTTCACGATCATGGCACGCTGTATCATCTTCATCATGGTCGGTGCTGTCGTATCGTACCTTTCATCAAGCCTCCGAATCTCGGAACAGCAGCTCCACGAGATCATCGAGTTTCTGCCGGATCCGACCTTCGCCATCGACAGGGACGGGCAGGTGATTGCATGGAACCGGGCAATCGAGGATCTGACCGGGACGAGAAAGGAGGATATGCTTGGCAGGGGGGACTACGCATACGCAATCCCTTTCTATGGAAACCGAAGGCCGATTCTCATCGATATGATCCTGAATCCGGAGAGAGATCCCGAAGAGGTGTATCCCGGCGTGAGGAAAGAGCCCAAGGCTTACAGCAGCGAAGTCTACATCCCGCACCTTCACGAAGGAAAAGGGGCGCACCTCCGCATCTCGGCCACCGTGCTCACCGATGTCGACGGGAAGATCACGGGAGGGATCGAGGTTATCCGGGATATTACCCCCGAGGTCATGCTGCAGTCGGCGCTGCAGACGACCGGCAGCCGGCTGAATATCCTTGCCGGGATCGTCCGGAACGATATCGCCAAGAAACTGGCTGTCCTGTACGGCCACCTCTCGATAGGAGTCATGAAGTTCAACGACCCGGATGTCCTGACCTTCATTTCAAATATCCAGGACTCTGCCAATGCCATCCAGCGCCAGGTCGAGATCTCGCGGGAGTTCCGTGATATCGGGACCACCCCGCCGGTCTGGATCCCGGTCCTGCGGGCGAGCACTGCCGCTGCTGAACGGAGCGGGCTGAAGAATATCACGTTCCGGTCATGGACCGCCCGGCTCGAGATCTTCACCGATCCGCATATCCCGACTGTCTTTTACCATATCTTCGAGAATTCCCGGAAGGACGGGAAAGGAGCAGACCGGGTGATCGTTACCTACCATATCAATGCCAGGGGCTGCACCATCATCGTCGAGGACAACGGGAAAGGCATCCCCGAAGCTGCCAAGGGCACTCTCTTCACCCAGCGGAGCGAAACCTACGGGTGCGGCCTCTTCCTCGCCCATGAGATCCTGATCCTGACCGGCGTCGGAATCCGGGAGACCGGTATTCCCGGGAAAGGGATCCGGTTCGAGATCCTCGTCCCGCCGGAGGGGTACCGCATCAGGGGTGTCGGCGGGATCCCTGCTGCCGCCGAAGGGGATCTTCGCCTGTCTCCCGGGTATGTAATGGGAAAAGAACTGCCGTCAGAGCCGGATGCAGTCGTTCCCGTTGCAAGGGAACTGGTGCCAGAGGAATTTTTAATCGCCGACGAGGTCTGGAAGGAGTACCACGACACTACGGGGGACCCGGCAACGGATCGGATATTTGCCGTTTTCCTGGAGGATCAGGCGGTCTCCATTGCACGGTGCCGCCGCCATACCGACGGGATGGAAGTGGACGGAATCTTCACGCCGGTTATATACCGGAAAAAAGGGTATTCCCATATCGCGGTCAGTGCCCTTGTCGAGGCCTGTCACAACGACGATCTGTACATGCACGCCATCAGGAGTCTCATCCCCTTCTACCAGACATATGGGTTTGAGATCATAGCGGAACGCGACCTTCCCCCCACGATACGGGAACGGTATGTTTGGGCAGCAGGAAACCTCGAGGGAGCGGACGTCCAGCCGATGAAAAGGAACGCGGGATTGTATCCGGCTCATTCAAAGGGAGAGCCCCCCTCCCGCAATGGCTGAGCCCCCGTGAACTAAAAAACCGTAAGTACCTGTCTTCAGGAATGAGATTATTGTTGTCAGCTGCGAGGATACAACCTACCCTTATCGTATCCTTTATTACCCTGCCAGAGCGATCACTCACATACCATGCGCATCCGCGATCTGATCCTGCCGGAAGACCGGGTTTTTTTCACCCTGTTTGCGGAAATGTCGGAGAAGATTTCCGAAGCTGCCACGACGCTGAACGAGATCACCCACGAACTCCCCGGCGGGACAGAGAAAGCCCATAAAGTACGCCAGATCGAGCACCATGGTGACGAGATCACGAGGAAGATCTTCGAGCAGCTCGACGAATCCCTCATCACCCCGCTCGAACCCGAGGAGATTGCCCGCCTCGCACCCGTGCTCGATGACGTCCTGGACCGTCTCGACTGGGTCACCCACCAGCTCTGCAACTACGAGATCCCGCAGACGAACGATGTTCTCAAGGAATATTCCTACCTCATCCTCCTCGCATCGACCGAGATTGCAGCGGCGGTAGAGAACCTTTCCACCTTGAAAAAACCGGAGGACGTGAAAACCCACGTCACCGAGATCAGCCGCCTGTACAACCTCTCTTCCGAGCTCCTCTCGCGGGCAGTCCTCGAGCTCTTCAAGACAAAGGATCTCCTCATGATCATCAAGCTCAAGGATATCTACGAGGGAATGGCCAAGGTTATGGAGAAATGCAACGACGTGGGCCATGCCCTCGGTGACATTGCCAAGGCACATTCATGACCGGCATCGAACCGCTTATCCTCTTCGGCATCATCCTTGCCCTTGCGCTGAACTTCGTCAACGGCCTCAATGACGCATCGCATTCGATTGCCACCGTTGTCGCAACCAAGGCGCTCTCACCGGCAAAGGCTGTGCTCCTGACCGCGCTCTGCAACCTTGCCGGGCCATACCTGTTCACCTCTGCAGTAGCTGCAACCATCGGGACCGCGATCGTCAGCCGTGCGGGCCTGACCCCCATTTCCATCATCGTTGCCATGGGCACAGCGATCATGCTCGTCTTTGTTGCCACCCGCTCCGGCATCCCGATCTCGAGCAGCCACGCGATGGTGGGCGGCCTGCTCGGTTCCGGGATTGCCGTAGCCGGCCTTTCAGTCATCACCATGCCCTCGTGGGTGAACGTCACTGAAGTTGTGGTGTACGGCATCATTGGTGCAGTAACAGGGGCGATCGCCCTCGGGCTCTTCACCGCGTCCTTCCATGAGGATGTGCGGTTCGGCTCGATGCTCGGCGCCCTCTGCGGCGCATCGCTGGTCATTCCCGTTATGATGCTCCTTGGCCTTGTCCAGCTCAGCGGGCTTCTGGCCATCGTCCTCTTCATCTTCATCTCGCCCGTTATTGGCATGGTGGGCGCCTTTGTTTTCGATGTTTTTGTCTCCCACCTCTTCCGCCATTCGCGGAGGAACCGGATGCGGAGGATCTTCCAGCCGCTGCACGTGCTTGCCTGCCTCATCCAGGCGACAGCCCATGGTGCCAACGACGGCCAGCACGCGGTCGGTGTGATCACGGCGCTGCTGGTCTCGTCGGGGGTTCTCCTCACGTTTGCGGTCCCCGACTGGGTCCTTCTCTCATCGGCCCTTGCAATCGGCCTCGGCACCTGTTTTGGCGGCTGGCGGGTCGTGGACAGGATGGCCCGGGAAATCACAAAGATCCGACCGTATCAGGGATTCTGCGCTGCAACGGCAAGCAGCGCGATCCTCGTCGCAGTGACAAACTGGGGCATACCGGTCTCGTCAACGCATGCCATCAACGGCGCAATCGTCGGCGTAGGGGCGACCCGCGGGAAGAGTGCAGTCCAGTGGCGGATCGTGCGGGAGATGGTTACCGCATGGATCATCACCATCCCGCTCGCGGTTGTGGTTGCATTTGTCATGTATTTCATCGTGGAGTTCTTCCTCCGGATCCTGTGATCCGGACGTCATTTCGTTATGTATTTATGACCTGCTGCCGATTACCGGTGGGTTTGTTATGGGTCTTCGCGAATTGCTGATACCGCAGGACAAGGTTTTTTTCGATCTGTTCGAGAAACAGGCGGGGGTTGTGAAGGAAGCAGCATGGCAGCTTGTTGCGCTGACCGAGGATTTCACCAACGTAAAGGAGAAGCGTCACGAGATAGAGAAACTTGAGCACAAAGGCGACCAGATCACCCATGGCATCTACGAGCAGCTGAACAGCACGTTCATCACCCCGCTCGATCCCGAGGAGATCTCCCGCCTCGCCTCGGCAATGGACGAGGTGCTGGACTATATCGACGGGGCAACCGAGAAGATGTATTACTACGGGATTGTCAGCACCGATTCGCACATGATCGAACTGGCAAAACTGATCCACATGTCGACGGTGGAAATCGAGAGCGCGGTCAAGGGTATCCGCTCTATCAAGGACCCGCGGTACGTTGAGGAGCGCTGTATCGAAGTGAACCGGCTCGAGAATCTTGCCGATGACGTGCTCGCCCATGCGGTCACGGACCTCTTCAGGACTACCGATGCCATCGCGATCATCAAATACAAGGATATCTACGAGCATCTTGAGGTTGCGACGGACTATTGCGAAGATGTCGCAAACGTGCTGTCCGACATTGCGATCCGGCACTCGTGAGAACACCCGGGGACCTGTGAGACGACGTCATGATTGAAGCAACGTGGGAACTCATTATCCTCATCATCGGGATAGCGCTGGTCTTCGATTTCACCAATGGGTTCCACGACTCGGCAAACTCCATCTCGACCGTGGTCTCCACCAAGGTCCTCTCACCGAGGAATGCGGTTATCTTCGCTGCGTTTTTCAACTTCGTTGCCGCGTTCGGGTTCGGCGTTGCTGTGGCAAGCACGGTGAGCAAGATCATCCACCTCGACATTGTGGATACCCTTCTGATCCCCTACGTCATCCTCGGAGCACTCATCGGAGCGGTAACATGGAACCTGATTACCTGGTTCTTCGGCCTCCCAACGTCATCATCCCATGCCCTGATCGGCGGACTGGCAGGATCGGGAATCGCTGCTGCCGGATTAGGTGCAATAAAATGGTCCACAATCGAGCTGGTTGTCGCGTTCATGATCCTTTCGCCGCTCATCGGCCTTGCCTGCGGTTTTCTGTTCATGGCAGCAGTCCTCTGGCTGACACGGAAGTCAAACAAGCAGTCCGCTGAGAAGAACTTCAGGAACCTGCAGCTGGTTTCCGCGGCTGCTAACTGTTTCAGCCACGGCACGAATGATGCCCAGAAGACCATCGGTATCATCCTCCCGCTCCTCTTCGCCATCGGGTATTACGGGCCCGGCGTCGACTCCGGCAATCTGCCGGTCCCGTTCTGGGTCATTATCCTTGCCTATACTGCCATATCTCTCGGGACACTCGCCGGGGGCTGGAGAATTGTCAGAACCATGGGATACAACATCATCCGGATGCGGCCGGTCCACGGTTTTGCTGCCAATGCAGCAAGCGCCTCGACCATCATCGGGGCATCCATCGCCGGGATTCCGGTAAGCACAACCCATGTCATCTGTACATCCATCATGGGCGTCGGGACAACGATGGGGTCGAACGCGGTTAAATGGGGAGTGGCCCGGACCATCATGTGGGCATGGATCCTCACGATCCCCATCAGTGCCATCATCGGGTTTGCTGCATTTGAAGTAATCCGGGTAATCATCGGGTATTGAGCCCGCAGACGCACCCGCATCCGGCTGACCTGGATCCCTGGTTTTTCAACACTCTTTTTTTTTATGAGGTTTTTTTGTGCCCTGGTTTTTCACTTCAACACTCTGATTTGTAACCTTTTGTAATCCCCGGTAGTCCTGAACACCTGATGATCCTGACAGGTATCTCCCGCAGTATCAGAACTTACCCGGTGTTTCACAACGGTACAGCACACGGGGGGGTGACCCCCCGGCATTACGGGCAGGGGGGAGGGGGGTACCCCTCCCCCCCATCCGTTTCCCGATCCGTGACAGTATGGTAATAACCGTCGGTAATTCCAAATCCAGGCCTGCGTCAGACAGGGGGGTACCCCCTCCCTCCCCCCATGGAGCAAGGAGGGGGTCGCCCCCTTTCAAAAAAACAAGGTGGGGGG
>Ga0302253_1000822_pt1 | contig 22167 bp, 22 predicted proteins | sample AAG_RA_Trp_MG_FD_193537 | JGI IMG/M metagenome (GOLD analysis project Ga0302253, IMG submission 193537) | Enriched activated sludge microbial communities from anaerobic digester in WTTP, New Holstein, Wisconsin, United States - AAG_RA_Trp | ecosystem: Engineered > Bioreactor > Anaerobic >...
CCTTCTCCAGGTCACACAACCGGAGAACCGGGTCGAAAGAGTGTTGAATGGATTATTGTGGCGAATTCCACGAGGAATTTTTGGTTTCTCAATGATGTGAGCAAATATAAATATTCTTGTCCATCTTATAGAATATCACCTCATGAGGAATTGGGATTGCGATGGACAGGGGTATCATATTCATTTTTATCTCAATTTTCCTGACACTCTGCATTTCCGGGTGCATCTCGGATTTTCCTCCATCGATGAATATCACCCCACAGGTTACACCTGGAGGAGATATCCCGATTCCCCAGGTAACCATTCAAAAAATTGAGGTCCCCGGCCCCGGGACCACGAATTATTCTATCCCTGTCCTGCTTACCGATCTCGATTGGGAGCTTGCGAGAGGGTGCGGGTGGACAGAGGAAAATCTTACACAAAGTGCATCGCTCTTCCTGGACGACTGCCGGATTCAGCAGTTGCTCCAGGATGGATGGGAGATTACCGGGATCGGATATGATATGTACCTTATTGGCAGCAGGTGCCGCCGATCTACGCACCCTGACGCAAACGAATCATGTGACTGGTGTCAGGACGCAGGACCAACACTATCCCTTAGTTTCCGGGGCATTACCACGGTGTATCTTGCAAATCTGAACGAGAAGAAAGTGATCCACTACATAGTAGATAGAGCAGGAAATAGCTTCGTGAGATACAAAGGTGGATCAGAGATAATCATAGTTCGGAATGATACCGTGCTGTATACCTTTAGGGGTTGTTAGGAAAGAAGGGATGGTAATCGCTTCAAAAGCGACCAGAGATCGGATGAACACTCGGTCATAAGAGGCCCGAGCGAGCGCCGGTTACGACAAGCACAGCGGGTCGTCGTGCGGTCGCGAGTCACCGAGCGTCAGCGTAAGTATCAGACACAGCGACGAGCACGCTGCGAAGCATGGTGTGAGGAGCGGGAGAGGGCAGCTGCCGGTGAGGAGTGCAATGACGAAACCGGGAGCGTCATCATTCATGGTTAACCTCGAGAGAACAGGACCGGTATGTGAGCAGAACGGAATGGAGGAGCACCGGACAACAGGAGGAGCGGACGGAATGAAGCGGAGACGAACATTCCGGGCCGTTATCGCAATATCATGCTATCAAAGAGACGGAGACCCATGCTAACCTTTGATACTTTCACCCTGCATGGCGATATTCCTTTAGGAATTGCTATCGTAAGGTGATCCAATCAAGGACTTGGTTTCATGTTTGGAGAGGCAATAGAAAAAGCAAGTCAATTCACTCATCCAGTTATCATTTCGACTAGAACCTTTAATAAAACGGTAAATTGTGCTTGTGGTGCCTTCATTGTCCTAAACAATGAGGGTTGGATAATGACTGTTGCACATTTATGGCAGTCATCCCAACAAATGCTCAACGATAAAAAGGAGATCGATGAATATAAGGAACAAGCTGATAAAATTGAACAAAATACCTCATTAAAAGGAAATATTAAGAAAAATAAGATTAGGAAACTAAAAACCAATCCCAATTGGATCACCAATCATTCGTTTTGGTGGGGAGGGAATCTTCATCGATTGATTAATGTTAAAATATTCCACGAAGCAGACCTAGCTATCGGTAAATTGGAACCTTTCGATCCGTCATGGATTAAAACATATCCAATAATTAAGAACCCTGACGAAATGAAAATCGGAACATTTCTCTGTAAACTTGGATATCCCTTCCATACTATTAATGCAACCTATGACGAAGAAAAAGATTCATTTCAACTTGCTTCAGATGCTTTGCCACTTCCTCGTTTTCCAATCGAGGGAATATACACGAGGGATAATATTGTTAATTTTTCCGACAGTGGAAAAACTGTAAAATTCTTGGAAACGTCATCCCCAGGTTTGCGTGGACAGAGTGGAGGCCCGATATTTGATAAGGATGGATCAGTATGGGCCATTCAAAGTCATACGCGACATTTACCATTAGGATTCAGTCCAAAAATAAAAATTTCTGGTAAGGAAACCGAAGAGAATCAATTCATTAATATCGGACTTGGCGTTCATGCCGAAATAATTATACCGTTTCTGGAGAGCAATGGGATAAAATTCCAAAGATCCACGTAACAATTATTTGAATGCGAGGGGTGGGATTCGAACCCACGAACACCTCCGTGACGGGATCTTAAGTCCCGCTCTTTTGGCCTGGCTTAGATACCCTCGCACAAAATGTGATTCTCTAAATAATAATCATGAACAATCATAAGATAGTCGATTGCATTTTTTGATTTGACAATATGATGCAAACATGATCCGACGCCATTAAATGGCAGCAGGTCTTAAGTCCGGCTCTTTTGGCCTGGCTTAGATACCCTCGCCCGGATTAATACTTATGAAAGGATTGGAAGATATTACTTTTCAGAGGAAGGAAAATACCGGGGAAGAAGAGAGGATACTCTTAAAAAAATTGTTTTGCCCTCTGTAAAACTCCCGGAAGTTCAGCGTGTTCCCGATCGGCCGAACCTGGGGATAATCCGTCCCGTCCGTTCCATGTACTGCTTGTATGCTGCACCAAACTTCCCTGCAAGCATCTTCTCCTCGACGGGGACCCGGACGACATAGAGGGGAATGAAGGTGATGAGGAGGCCAAACCCGGCGATCCAGTTCCAGAGGAGGAACGGCTGGGCAATCGACCAGAGAAAGTGGGAGGCATACATCGGGTGCCTGATGTGCTGGTAGACCCCGGTCGTGACCAGCCGCTGCCCCTGCTGCACATCGGCATTCGGGGTGAAATTTGCACCGAGGTCGGCATGGGATCGCCAGAGCAGCAGGAGAGCGGCACCGAAGATGCCGGCCCCGACCCAGCCGGCCGATTCAGGGAGGGTATAATCGGCCGGGGCAAGGTACGGGGTGAGGATGTAGATCCCGGGGAGGATGAACATCCCGAGGGCAGGCAGGTAGATGAGCCAGGTATCTAATGCCGGTCTCCAGTGCTCCTCTTTGATCTTTCTCCGGTACTCCTGGGTATACCAGAGACGGATGGAAGCAGCAAGGAGAAAACCGGCGATGTAGAGGGCCAGGAAGATCGGCGGGGTCATAGTCGGAGGACCACTCCAGGGAATCAGCATAGCGTGCTCCTGGCTTATCTTTTTTTCTCTGAACGGGACCGTTCGGGGACCCAGGAAGTGAGCGGGGATCATCTCTCACTATTGAGCAAGAACCATACGCAAATGGGGGAAAAATCATATCCCGGATCATCCCTGCACAATGGTTCCCGTTCCATGATCGCTCCCCTCAACAGGTTCTCTTATGTCTTCGTCCGGCACATGATCCTGTGGAAATGAGGGAGCCTGCCGTCAAAAAAATCCTGTACTGGTGCGAACAGTGCAATGTGCCGCTCATCGGTCGCAGCTGTGCCTGCGGAGTCCAGGGCAAGGCACTCCCCCTTCTGCAGCCTTATGATGTCCGTCCCGCCCTTGCTGCTGACCGGGATCTGATCAGCACCCTCCTCACCGGTCGGTTCGGTCCCGTCCCGCTGCCGCAGATCATCCTCCTGAACAAGACCGGCGGGGTCGACCGGGCCGATCTCGTGATCATGCACGGGGACCGGTACGCCTGGCTGACCTTTGACCCGGTGAGCCGCCGGTTCAGCCTCGATATCGCCCCGGAAGCACTTCCGTATCTCATTCCGCATGCCGCCCGCGGGATGGTCCGCCTCGAGACCGATGCCGATCTCGGCCCGGAGAGCGGACGGATCGGGGGAAAACGGTTCCGCCTGAAAAAGCCGGCAGAGGAGGGGACCGTTATCGTCACCTACAAGAACCGGTTCGGGACCGGTGTCGTGAAAGAAGGGTTCATCCGGGTCAAAGAGGTGATGCCGGTGACGCCGAAAACACCCCCCGACCCGGACTGGGACGCGGCCATCCGGCAGAACCAGTACCACTTGAAGAACCTGGAGCGGAACGCGGTCCGCACCATAAAACGGCACCTCCATGACCGGCCCTGTGTCAATGTCTCCTTCTCGGGCGGCAAAGACAGCATGGCCGCACTGCTCCTTGCGAGGAAAGCCGGTGTTGAAAAGGCATTCTTCCTCGACACTGGCATCGAGTTCCCAGAGACAGTGGCGTTTGTCGAATCGCTCGGGGTGGAGGTGATCCGGCAGGCCGGTGACTTCTGGAAGGCGGCCGAGAAGGCCGGGCCGCCGGGCAAAGATCACCGCTGGTGCTGCAAGCTGCAGAAGCTCCACCCCCTGAAGATCTACCTTGAAACGACCGGCCCCTGCCTCACGGTCCAGGGGAACCGCTGGTACGAGTCCTGGAACCGGGCTGACCTCGATGAGACCAGCCAGAACCCGGCAAATCCCCTGCAGTTGAATATCTCGCCGATCCGGAACTGGCGGGCGCTGGAGGTATTCCTCTACCTCTGGTGGCAGAACGCCCCCATCAACCCCCTCTACGAGCAAGGGATCGAACGGATCGGATGCATGGTCTGCCCTGCGATGCTTGAGAGCGAGTACGAAATACTCCGAGCCCTCCACCCTGAAGAGACTGCCCGGTGGGATGCATTCCTCGACCGGTGGGCCGAAAAGAAAGGGCTCCCCGAAGAGTTCCGGACATGGGGCCTCTGGCGCTGGAAGGCACTCCCACCCAAGATGCGGGAGCTCTGCAGGAGCAGGGGGATCCCCTTCAACGAAGATTTCACCCTGAAGACCGTTCCCGGGCAGAAAAAGCCCGCGGGAGCGATACGAGAGAGTACCATGAAACCAGAAGGAGAGAGAACGGATCGCGAATCCTTCGCCGTTGACGAGATCCGAAAGGACTTCCCGATCCTTGGAGAGATCATCTACCTTGACAATGCCGCCACCGGGTTCTCCCCGGAGCAGGTGGTCGAGGCGATGATCGAGTTCGAGCACCGGTACCGGGCCAACGTCGGACGCGGGGTGCACCGCTATACCCGGATCGCCACCCAGCGGTACTGGCATGCCCACGAGAAGGTGGCGAAGCTGATCAATGGCACAGACGGGACTACGGTATTTACCAAAAACACCACCGAGGCCATCAACATGGTCGCCCGCGGCCTCTCCTGGAGGCCGGGGGACCGGGTCGTCACGACCATCCTCGAGCACCACTCAAACCTCCTCCCCTGGCGGGCGCTCTCGCGCCAGGGGGTAACAATCGAGGTCATCGGGATCACTGAGGATTACCAGCTTGATCTCGATGCCTTCAGGGCAGCCCTCTCCGAACCGGTACAGCTGGTCGCCATGACCCATGCATCGAATGTACTCGGGGTGGTCACGCCGGTGGTAGAGATCGCCCGGATGTGCCGGAAGGGCGGGGCACTGCTGCTCGTGGACGGGGCACAGTCCGTCCCCCACCTGCCAGTCGATGTCCGGGCACTGGACTGTGACTTCCTCTGCTTCTCCGGCCACAAGATGCTCGGGCCGACCGGCACCGGGGTCCTCTGGATGAAGGAACCGGTTCTTGAACCCTCCACCCTCGGCGGGGGAATGGTCGAGTCAGTCTCGGCAGACGGCTACGTCCCTCTCGGGGGGTATGAAAAATACGAGGCGGGGACCCCGAACATCGCCGGGGGTATTGGCCTTGGGGTTGCGGCAGAGTATCTCATGGCAAAGGGAATGGAACGGATCCACCGCCATGAGAGCACCCTTGCTACCCGGCTGATTGACGGCCTGCAGGGGATTGAAAGCGTCCGGGTGTATGCCCCACGGGATCCTGACGCCCGGATCGGCGTGGTCTCGTTCACAATCGAAGGGATGCATCCCCACGAGATCGCCCAGCAGCTGGACGACCAGGCCGAGATCCTCGTCCGATCAGGGTTCCATTGCTGCCAGCCACTGATGGAATCACTCGGTCTCCCGGATGGTACGGTCAGGGCAAGTCTTGCCCTCTATACCACGGAGCAGGAGATCGATCTCCTCCTTGCCGCTGTACGGGCCATTTCCAGGGGCAGGTAATCCCTGCCTGGCATACCTATCCTTCCTGGTGAAGGAAGAACAGGACATTCCCGCGACCCGGCAACTCTGTTTTTAAATACAACTGCCTCAGGCAGTGCATTCTGCATGCGTGGGTCTGAAGGTAACTCAGGTTTTTTTTGTGTGGACAGGATACCCATGAGATAGTTCATGGGAGGTGGCAACATACTCGTATTCCAACACATCCTTCAAGAAAGAGAGATGAAGAATGGAGTCAGTACCGGCTGAAGCCCGAATTCCTGTCAGCCAGAGCCTTTTCGGCATGGCCGGTACAAGGCTGATGCCGGCCTATGTGTTTTTTACCCGCCAGAATTCATCATAGGGTAGGTAGTATGGCGGAAGATAGTGAACTGAGGGAGGAGATCCTCGCACTCAAGGAGGAACGGGATGCGGTCATCCTGGCCCATAATTACCAGATCGATGCCGTGCAGGATATAGCCGATTTTGTAGGGGATTCCCTCGAGCTGGCGCGGGCTGCCGCCGCGCAAAAAGCCCCTGTCATCGTGTTCTGCGGCGTGGACTTCATGGCAGAGACCGCCGCAATCCTCTCCCCGGAAAAGACGGTACTCCTTCCGGCTGCCGGTGCCTGCTGCCCGATGGCAGAGATGGTCACGGCCGGTGAACTTGTCGTCCTGAAGGAGCAATATCCGGATGCTGCCGTGGTCGCCTACGTCAACACCACCGCGGAAGTGAAGGCTGAAAGCGACATCTGCTGCACCTCGGCAAACGCGGTGAAGGTGGTGGAATCCCTGTCAGAGCAGCAGGTGATCATGGTGCCGGACCGGAACCTTGCACGGTACGTCGCCAGGTTCACCACCAAGGAGATCCTCCCGTGGGACGGGTTCTGCCTCGTGCATGAACGGTTCACCGGGAAGGACATCCAGAGGGCGAGGAGCCGCCACCCCGGTGCAGAAGTGCTCGTCCATCCCGAATGCCGGCCCGAGGTGATCGATGCAGCCGACCAGGTCTTCTCCACGTCCGGGATGATCCGCCATATCTGTGGGAGTAAGAACGAGAAGTTCATCATCGGGACCGAGACCGGGATCCTGCACCAGATCTCCCTCAAATGCCCGGAGAAGCACTGCTATCCGCTCTCCTCCCGTGCGATCTGTGTCAACATGAAAAAGACGGACCTGGAAAAGGTCCATGCCGCCCTCGACCGGATGGCACCCCGGGTCGGGGTCCCTGAAAGGATCGCGATCCCGGCACGGAGGGCTATCGAGCGGATGCTTGCTCTTCCGTAATGCAGGAAGGTTATCGGACCCGCCGAACTCTTTCTTTCGAATCCCTGATGATCGCTTTCATATGCCGTGCAGCCGCCGTGATATCCTCCTGTGCAATGACCGCTGAGATCACAGCGACCCCTTCAGCACCGGCAGCGATCACCTCCGGCGCATTCCGTGGAGTGATCCCGCCAATCGCGATCACGGGGAGTGTCACCGATGCACAAATCGCCTGTAACACTACAAGCCCATGGCCGGGCCCGGCATCCTCCTTTGACGTGGTCGGAAAGATCGGGCTGAGCGAGAGGTAGTCTGCCCCGGCAGACTCGGCAGCGACTGCCTCACTGACGCTGCCGACCGATACCCCGATGATGAACCCTTCCGGGGAGATCGACCGGGCTTCCCTGACCGGGCGATCCCCCTGCCCCAGGTGGACCCCGTCTGCTCCTGCGGCAAGGGCGATATCGATCCGGTCGTTGACAAAAAAGAGTACTCCCGACTCTTCGGTTATCTCGCGGATCTCGCAGGCAACCGCGAGCAGGTCTCTCCCGGGAAGGGTCTTGTCGCGGAGCTGGACGGCATCGGCTCCTCCCTCCACCACCCGGCGGGCAATCCCGCCATGGGGCATCCCGCGGGCTATCGCCGGGTCGGTGATCACGTAGAGATCATATGCCATCCGGCACGCTCACCTTCGCCCCCACTGCAAGATCAGCCGGCCCCAGCCTGTACATCGCATCGAACAATGCTGTCCGGAACGAGTACGGCCCCGAGCACCCCTTCAGAGCCCTCTCCCCGGCAAGGCCGAACGCCGCGAGGGCTGCCACCGGGGCTGCAGTCATGTCGTCCGCGACCGCGGCAAACGCACCGGTAACCGAGGCCGCCATGCAGCCGGTCCCCGAGAGGTTCCCCATCATCGGGGTGCCGTTTGCGACAAGGAAAGTGCGGCGCCCATCAGCGACCACGTCAACCTCGCCCGTCATCGCGACAACCGTCCCGGTTGCCCTGGCACATTCCCTGGCAACCTCGACCGGGTCCCCGGATACTCCGCCCGAATCAACCCCCCTGACCGTTCCCCCAAGACCTGATAGCACCCCGATCTCTCCCGCATTCCCCTTCAGGATAGCTACCTCAAGCTTATCCAGGAGCAGGAGGACGGTCTCAGTCCGCAGCCTGGTGGCCCCGGCACCGACCGGGTCCAGGATAACCGGGATCCCAAGTTCGTTTGCCCGTGCGCCGGCAAGAAGCATCGCCCCGACCTGGGCTTCTGTCAGGGTCCCGATATTCAGGACCAGGGCTCCAGCGAGGGCGGCCATCTCGGCTGCCTCCTCCGGGGCCTCTGCCATGACCGGGGCAGCACCTGCACAGAGGGTGATGTTGGCACAGTCATTGATGGTGACCCGGTTCGTGATGTGGTGCACCAGCGGCCGCTCATTGCGAACGAGAGCAAACAGGTTACCATACACCGTCCCGTCCATCAGGAGCCCTCCTTTCCGGGAACTGCCGTCTTCCCCCGTACTTCATCCATGCTCCCGCTCCGGTACCCTATCAGGTCGATGGTGACGTAGGAGAAGCCCGCCTGCTTCACGAGGGAGACGATCTTCTCCCGTGCTGCCACCAACCGGGTGATGTCTGTTTCCGGAACTTCTATTCTCGCGATGCCGCCATGGTTCCGGACCCTGCTCCCGGCGAATCCCGCTCCTGCGAGACCGGCTTCGGCCTCCTCCACCATGCGGAGATTCTCCCGGGTGAGTGCCTCCCCGTACGGGATCCGTGAGGCAAGGCAGGCGGTCGATGGCTTGTCCCAGAACGGGAGCCCCCTCTCCCGGGCGAGCCGCCGGATCTCGGCCTTCGTGATCCGGGCTTCGAGAAACGGGTGGATGATTCCCGCCTCGGTCGCTGCGCGGGTACCGGGACGGTATTCTGATCGATCGGACTCTGTGACCCCATCGGCAATACACGATATACCCTGCTCGTCTGCCCATGCCCGGAGGAGTTCCGAGAATGACTTCTTGCAGTGATAACAACGGTCCGGGTAGTTCCGTGATACCATCTCCCCGGGAAACGGGACCGTGATAGTCCCGAGCGGTATCCCGAGGAGCCCGGCCATCTCCCGGGCTTCCGATAGCGCCGATCGCGGGACAAGAGGACTGTCGATGAAGACCGCCTGAACGTTATCACCGAGTATCTCTTTTCCCAGTGCCGCAAGGAGGCCGCTGTCAACCCCTCCGGAGAAAGAGACCAGCAGCTGTCCGCATCCGGAGATCCGCCTCCTCAGTTGTTCCATTCGTTCTTCGAGTGTGGTACCGGTCATCCTGCGCACCTGTCTTTGCAGGGATATGGTTCCCGTTGCAGTAGCAATCATGCTCCTTTTGGTACCAAAGGTTCGGGATACAAGATTATCCACTTTCCCATCTCTGATTATAATGGAGACAGAATCCGGTGATGGTGCATTTTTTATGCCATTACGAAGAACTCCGGAGTATACCCGGCAGGTGAACATGAGGGTGCGATCGGTTGACAGAAGCGTATTCCTGACCGCCAGCGGCAAGGGAACAGAGCGGATGCGAGGAGGCGATATCCCTGCTCTCCGCTCGTGAGCGTGAACGCTACCGCAGGCAGATGATGCTCTTTGGCGAAGAGGGGCAGGAGCAGCTGCAGGAGGCCACCATATTCATTGCCGGGGCCGGAGGGCTTGGATCGCCGGTATCGATCTACCTTGCTGTCCTCGGGGTAGGCACCCTCATCATCGCGGACAATGACCGGGTGGACCAGACGAACCTGAACCGCCAGATCCTCTACCGCGACCAGGACATCGGGCGGCGGAAAGCAGCGGTCGCCGGAGAACGGTTGCAGGAGGTCAACCCCGACATCATGGTGAAAGCAGTTGATGCAACCATCGATCAGCACACGGTCTCCTCCCTGACCAGGGATGCTGACGGCATTGTCGATGCCCTGGATGATTTTCCGACACGGTATCTCCTGAACAAGGCAGCCCTGGAGAAGGGGATCCCCCTCTTTCACGGGGGGATCAGCGGCTTCTTCGGCCAGGCGACCACGATCCTCCCCGGAAAGACCCCCTGCCTGCGCTGTATCATCCCCCAGCCCCCACCCGCCGAGGTCTTTCCCGTTGCCGGCGTGACCGCGGGATTCATTGGCTTGATACAGGCGACCGAGGTCTGCAAGTATCTCCTCTGCCGGGGTGATCTCCTCGCCGGCCGCCTCCTGCTCTGGGACGGGATCCAGGGCCGGATTGAGGAGATCCCGGTTGAAACGGATCCAGATTGCGAAGCCTGTGCAGGAAAATGTAGAGGGATGTCGTGATACACGTGAAAGTTACCGTCCGATTTTTTGCCCGGTTCGGAGAACTCCTCGGGAACACCCAGGAGATCGAGGCCAGGGAAGGCATCTCGGTTGCTGACCTCGTAAAAGAGGCAGCATCCGGGAATAAAGCAGGGTACGACACGATCTTTGACGAAGAAGGTGCATTCAGGGATTTTGTGATCGTGATGCGGAACAAAAAGAGGATCCGGTCACAGGATGCCGGCTCCATCCCGGTCGGTGAAGGGGATGAGATAGCGGTCTTCCCTCCCGTTGCCGGCGGGTAATCCGGCCCTTTGGGATACAATCCTTTTTTTCCTGCCGCCCGGGTCCCTCACCACTCCTGATTACTCCCAAAAGCCTCGTTCAGGAGGTCCCCGAACTCCTGCTTCGACATCTTTTTGATAGAACTGACAGAGAACCGCATCGCGATCTTCCAGGGAGGATCACCTGGACGAATCTCTCTCGAGAGAATTCCGGAACCGGATCAGCTCTTCGCAGAACTCGCCCAGGTATTCATCCATTGAAAGACTGCCTTCCTGGAACGAACAGTCCTCCTCTTCGATGATCTTGTTGATCTTCACCCGGCTCGGCAGGACCAGATCGATCGGCACCCCGGCCCGCTCCGACCCCCTGATGAGTGCTTCACGGAACAGCCCGAGGCAGTACCCGATCCGGTACCGGTATGCATCCCGTGTCTTCTCCAGGTATCCTGCCACCCTTCCGGTCTCGATCTTCAGGAAATCCTGTCGTATCGTCTCATCTGTGCATTTCCCGAGCATGTAGCGGTAATGGGCATACGGGTACATCTCCTCGAGCTCGGCCGGGACGATCCCGCAGGTCCCAAACACGATGATATGGTACCGGGAGGGGTCGAGCACCTGGGAGATGATCATCCGGATCAGCTGGTGGCTCGGGCTCGTGCTGTAGGGCTTCCTGACCGCACAGGGGATGAATAGTGCGATCTCCCGGGGCTCCACATCATACTCGTCGATGATATAGCGGTACGACCGCTCGAATTCGGGGAGGTAGAAGGGGGGACCTGTCAGGACTTTTCCCTCGCCCTCCTTGGAATCTCCCTTCTCCTGCCCAGCCATAGTGCTCCCTCAACAGATTGTCGGGGGAGGTAAAAGAATCACCTCCCTGCCCTGGAGGGGTCATGGCGGTGAACCTGTAACAGGATTGGTGCAGAACTGGATGGTTCGGAAGCCTGTTACCTCACGGATAATCCGATCAATTGATGATTCCAGTTTGGAAAGATGAAAGTTATGAGCGAGATGGACCAGATCGGGAAGATCAGTCTGGGGAAGAACGCATTCCCATTCCCCATGCCGGTGACCCTTCTCGGGGCGAACGTGGACGGGAAGCCAAATTTCATGGCGCTTGGATGGGTGAGCCGGGTGAACGCCAATCCCCCGATGATCGGCTGCGGTGTCGGGAAACACCATTATACCCCGGCCGGGATCAAGCAGAACAAGACCTTCTCTGTCAATGTCCCCAGCCATTCGATGATTGAGGAGGCAGATTACTGTGGGATCGTCTCAGGGGCGTCGGTAGACAAGGCCGGCCTTTTCTCCGTCTTTTACGGTGAACTGAAGACAGCCCCCATGATTAAGGAGTGCCCCATCTGTATCGAGTGCCGGCTGGTCCAGTCAGTACACTACCCCACAAACGAGTTCTTTATCGGGGAGATCGCAGGGTCCTATACCGAAGAGCGATATCTGACAGGGGAAAACCGGATATGAAAAAGATTGATCCCCTCCTGCTCTCGATGCCGGATAACCGGTACTGGACCCTTGGAGAGCATGCCGGGGATGCATGGAGCATTGCGAAGTCACTGAAAAAATAACTGCATGGGGAGAAGGACAGGGACGAACATGAGGGTCAGCCTGCTTCGCCAGATTCAGACGGGGATACGGTAATCATGACTGGAGCGAGAGGCCCTTAAAGCCAGATCGGACAGGACAGAATGCATGACAGGCGAGTCAGCCCTCATCAGCTGATCCAAAATCCCCATAGCCTGTCTCGTACCCTCCCGCGATCACCGCTGCCCCGAGGAGAGGCGCATCTCCCCCGAGATCTGACAGGACGATCTCAGGGGGGGGAAGGAACCGGTCGATGAACTCCCGCATAGCCGGGAAGAGGAGATCGGCATTGGATTGCATGACAGCCCCATCAAGGATGATGATCTCCGGGTCGTACGCGACAATGACATCAGAGATGCCCCTGGCATTGATCCGGGAGAGCTCCCGGACAAAACGGAGTACGTCATCATCCCCCTGCCGGGCCGAGAAAAAGATCTCCTCTGCCGAATCAGGCCCCCAGTGCGGCTTTGCATGGAACCGGCACCATTCCGCAAAGAACCAGGGGAGGAACCTCCCGGAGGCATACCCCTCCCAGTGCCCCCGGTGGCCGCAGCTGCAGGGGAGATCATAGGTGTTGTCGACAAGGAAGTGGCCGATCTCCGCGGCATTCCCCTTCCTGCCGAGGAGCAATCGTCCCCCCGACACCACTCCTCCCCCGATCCCGGTCGAGATCGTCACGTAGACAACGTCCTGTTTTCCCTGTCCCTTCCCGTAATGCATCTCCCCCAGGACTCCGGCATGGCAGTCGTTGATCATCCTGACAGGGCAGTGAAATAGGCAAGAGAGCTCCTCACGAAGAGGAACATCCCTGAAGGCCATGTTCGGCGGGTTCACGAGCACCCCCCGGGTGATATCAACCGGCCCGGCAACAGAGAGCCCGATCCCGGAGAGGGGTTCCTCCCGGTGCCCGGCCCTGACCTCTCCGATCAAGCCTGATAGGAACCCGGCAAGCCGTGAGGGATCGCTCTCTTTCGCTGGGGTCCGTCCCTCCCTCCGCTCCCCAATCTGCCCTTCCTCCCCTATGAGCGCCACCCGGGTACGTGTCGCCCCCAGGTCCACTGCCACTGTCTGCCCCATGATGTTCCGATGTTTGCCTGCCCGGGGCATAAGGTTCGCGGCCCATCCACAAAGAGTATGAAGGGGCGGAGGGCAGAGCTATGAACAGATGGAGCTGAAGGGCTGGGTGGAACTGGACGGCATACTGCTCTCATCCCGGGAACTGGAGACCCTGCTCCACAGCGAACCGGGGAGTGTTAGCCGATTCGGCGGCGAATTTTTTCTCTCGTGGGATGGCTGCATGGCCCGTGACCATCTCGGGATCATCCCCGGACCCTGCCCTGCCGGGACGATCGTCTGCGAGGGAAAGAAGACAGGGAACGTATGTCCCAATCCCCGGGTATTGTCCCTTGATGAAGCGATTGTCACCGCAGTGAGACTCCGGAGCACTGAGGGGGTCTGTGCTTTTTCGGGAGGGGTGGATTCATCCCTTGTCGCATTCCTTGCACAACGCCCTTGCATCGCGATCGGACTTGCCGGGTCGCATGATCTTGCCCGGGCATCGCTGGCAGCAGACGCGATGCACCTGGACTGCACCTGCGTTGAGGTCACCCACGATGATATCCGGGAAGGGCTCCATGCGGTGATCGGGGTGATCCGTGAACCGACCCCGGTAAACACCGCAATTGCCATCACCCAGTACCTGGTCACCCGTTCTGCAAGCGAACTCGGGCATGAAAGGGTGTTGACCGGCCAGGGTGCCGATGAGCTCTTCGGGGGATATGCCCGCTACCGGACCGGGACCGATCCCGCTGCCCAGCTCGCCCGCGACTTTGCCGGGCTTGCCGCCCAGGGACTCCGCGACCAGTCGGTGGCCGCGCTCAATGGCACCTACCTCTCCCAGCCGTTCCTTGATGTCAGAGTGGTGCGCGCTGCACAGTCCCTCCCGGCTGGCGGGATGGTCCGGGACGGGGTCGGAAAATGGCCGCTTCGCGAGGTTGCAGCCCGCCACATCCCGCGGGAAATCGCGTGGTACAGAAAGAAAGCCATGCAGTACGGAACCGGTATTGCCAAGGTCCTGCAGGGGTTTGCCCGGGACAAGGGTTATAAAAGGTCTTTACAACGGTACTTAGATCAGATCAGAACGAACGGGGAGGCACGGAATGGTATCTGAGAAGGATGTAGCACATATCGCAGAGCTTGCCGACATCGGTATCGAGAAGGAGGAACTGGCAGAATTCACGGGCCGGTTCAACGAGATCCTTGACTATTTTGATATCCTCGACCAGGTGGAGCAGGGAGCGCGGGGCGGGACCGACCTTGTGAACATCTTCCGGGACGATATTGTGGAAGATTCCCTCCCTGCCGATGAAGTCCTTGCCAATACCCGCGAGAAGGAAGACGGATTTTTCAGGGCGCCGAGGGTGATGTGAGTGGCGACCCTCACATTCCCGCAGGACGACCGGTACAACGCCTTTATCACCATGCTTGACAAGGCCGAGACCGGTCCGGGCAAACTTTCTGGGATCGGCATCGCGATCAAGGACAATATCTCCACCCGGGGCATCCAGACTACCTGCGCCTCCCGCATCCTGGAAGGATACCTCCCGCCCTACGATGCCCACGTGGTCAAACTCGTAAAAAAGGCCGGTGCAGGAATTGTCGGCAAGACGAACATGGACGAGTTCGGGATGGGCACCACGACCGAGAACAGTGCATTCGGGCCCACAAAAAATCCTGCCGATACCTCCCGGGTGCCGGGGGGATCCTCTGGGGGAAGTGCTGCTGCCGTTGCATCCGGGATGGTCCGGATGGCACTCGGTACAGATACCGGCGGATCGATCCGCTGTCCCGCAGCATTCTGCGGTATCGTCGGGCACAAGCCCACCTACGGCAGGGTCTCGCGGTACGGCCTGGTCGCCTATGCCAACTCGCTCGAGCAGATCGGCCCTATGGCCAGGACCGTCTCCGATATCTCCCTCCTCATGGAGGTCCTGACCGGGTATGACCCCAGCGACTCCACCAGTGTCAACTGTCCCTATGCCCATATCCCTGATCCCGACATCCGCGGCCTGAAGATCGGGGTCCCGGAAGAGTACTTTGGCGAGGGGGTCGATCCGAGGGTTGCCTCGGTAGTCTGGGATGGGATATCACTCCTGGAACGGAAGGGTGCCGATATCATCACCTGCCGGATGCCGAGCATGGCCTACGCCCTGGCAGCCTATTACGTCACCTGCACCAGCGAAGCCAGCTCCAACCTCGCCCGCTTTGACGGTGTCAGGTACGGGCCCCCGGCCGATACCAGACAGACCTGGCACGAATCCTTCCAGGAACGGAGGAGGGACGGGTTTGGAACCGAGGTGAAGAGAAGGATCATGCTCGGGACGTTTGCGCTCTCCTCCGGCTACTACGGAAAATACTATGCAAAGGCCCAGGCAGCCCGCCAACAGGTCCGGAACGACTTCCTCCGCCTCTTCAGGGAAGTCGATGTGATCGCAGGGCCAACCATGCCCACCGTCGCGTTCCGGATCGGCGAGAAGACCGATCCCCTCTCGATGTACCTCTCTGACATCCTGACCGTCCCGGCCAACCTCGCTGGGATACCGGCCATCTCGGTCCCGTGCGGCACCTCGGAGGGTCTCCCGGTGGGGCTCCAGATTATGGGGCCGCATTTCCGGGACGAGCGGGTGATCGATGTCGCCTATGCCTTTGAGCAGGGGGTGTCACGATGACAGGAACGGCAGACACTGCAGGACAGGAGAGCAGGGTGACGGACTTCTCCGATGATGAGGTGATCATCGGCCTCGAGATTCACTGCCAGCTCGATACCCTTACGAAGCTCTTCTGCGGCTGCTCCACCGATTACCGCGACGATGGCCCGAACACCCATGTCTGCCCGATCTGTCTCGGCCTCCCGGGCTCGCTCCCACGGGTGAACCGGAAGGCGATCGAATATGCCCTCAGAGTGGCAAAGGCGCTGAACTGCACCATCGTTGAGGAGTCAGAGTTTGCAAGGAAGAACTACTTCTACCCGGACCTGAACAAGGGATTCCAGATCACCCAGTACGACCGTCCCCTTGCCGTGAAGGGCTACCTCGATATCGAGGGGGATGACGGGGAGAAACGGGTCCGGATCACCCGGGTTCACGTCGAGGAGGACCCGGGAAGGCTCGTGCATAAGGGGGGAGCCGACCGGGCGAAGTACACGCTCGTCGATTATAACCGGGCCGGGATTCCCCTGATCGAGATCGTGACCGAACCGGACATCCGGTCGCCCAAAGAAGCCCGGAAATTCCTGAACAAGCTCAGGGCAACCCTCGAGTACCTCGGTGTCTTCGACAGCGAGAAGGAGGGGTCGCTCCGTGTCGATGCAAATATCTCCATCCAGCCACGGGGCTGGTTTGACAGGGAGGGCAAGGGAAAAGCCGACCGGGGCAGGGCAGAGGTCAAGAACATCTCCTCCTATAAGGGGGTGGAAAAGGCGCTCACCTTTGAGGTGACCCGCCAGAAGAATGCGCTCCGGAGGGGGCAGCGGCTCGGGACCGAGACCCGGCATTTTGTCGAGACACGGGGAGTGACCACCTCCTCGCGGAGCAAGGAGATGGAGCAGGAGTACCGGTACTTCCCGGAGCCGGACCTCCGCCCCCTGCGGGTCTGTGCCTGGGCTGACGAGATCGTCCTCCCGGAACTCCCGGATGCCCGAAGGGCACGGTTCCTCACCCAGTACGGATGCTCGCCCATCCATGCCCGGACACTCACCGGCGATCTCCGGGTGGCGGAATTCTACGAGCAGGTTGCTGGGATCGACCCGGTGCTCGTTGCAACCTGGGTTGCCGATACCCTGCTTGGTGAACTCAACTACCGGGACATGAGCATCAGCAGGGTCTCCCCTGACTGGTTCCGCGAACTGTTGTTCCTCGTCCACAAAGGGAACGTGACCGATAAGGGCGGGATCGAGGTGCTCCGATCCCTCCTCGACCAGATCAGGGAGTCGGGATCCTGTGAGACCCCTGGCGCCTGTGTCGGAAGACTCGGCCTCCGGGTCCTGGAACGGACCGCCGAAACCGGGTCGGAAGACGACCCGGTGGTGAACGCTGCACGGGAAGTGATTGCCGAGCAGCCCCAGGCAGTCGCCGATTTTGCGGCCGGAAAGAAAGAAGCATTCAATTTCCTGGTCGGGCAGGTCATGAAAAAGACCAGGGGCCGGGCCAAACCTGCTGACGTGAACCAGGTGCTCTCCGGAATCCTCGGAAAAGAGGGCTGAAGCGATGCACCTGATCGTTGCCGAGAAGAATATCTCGGCTCACCGCATCGCCTCCATCCTTGCCGGGAAAACAAAAGTGGCCACCGACAAGGACGGGGGGGTCCCGGTCTACCGGTTCGGCGACACTGCGGTCATCGGGCTCAGAGGCCACGTGGTCGAGATCGATTTTGAAGAGGGGTACTCCAACTGGCGGAGCACCGAACGGACCCCCCGGTCCCTGATCGACGCCCGGACGATCAAGGTCCCGACCGAGAAGAAGATCGTCCAGGTCCTCCAGAAACTGGCAAAGAAGTCCAGCCTCATCACGATAGCGACTGATTTTGATACCGAAGGGGAGCTGATAGGGAAGGAGGCGTACGAGCTGATCCGCCATGTGAGCAGGGAGGTTCCTGTCCGGCGGGCCAGGTTCAGTGCGATCACCCCCGATGAGATCAGGCAGGCATTCAGCGGAACCTCGGAACTCGATTTTGACCTCGCCTCCGCAGGGGAAGCCCGGCAGGTGATCGACCTTATGTGGGGGGCTTCCCTCACCCGGTTCATCAGCCTTGCCGCCCGGAGGGGGGGCAGCAACATCCTTTCCGTCGGCAGGGTCCAGACCCCCACCCTCGCCATGATAGTGGACCGGGAGAAGGAGATCGAGGAGTTCGTCTCCCAGCAGTACTGGCAGCTCTCGCTCCTGACCGAGAAGGATGGCAAGGAGATCGAGGCACGCCATGCCACCCCCCGGTTCTGCGACCAGACAGAGGCGGTAAAGGCACGCGATCGCACTCATCCTCCTCTCGTAGTGACCGAAGTAAAGGAAGGGGCCAAGATCGAACGGGCCCCGGTCCCGCTCGACACCACGGGGTTCATCGTGGCTGCCGCCCGTCTTGGATTCTCGGCTGCCGGTGCAATGCGGATTGCAGAGGACCTGTACATGAACGGGTACATCTCCTATCCCCGGACGGACAACACCGTCTATCCCGCTACCCTTGACCTCGGGGGAGTGCTGAAGGCACTCTCCGCGACCGAGTTTGAAGAGGAGGTGGCCTGGGTCACCACCCACCGGAGACCCGTACCGACCCGTGGGAAGAAGACCAGCACCGACCACCCGCCCATCCACCCCGCCTCGGCCGCAACCCGTCACTCCCTTGGGGAAGAGCGGTGGAAGATCTACGAACTCGTGGTCAGGCGGTTCCTCGCCACTCTCTCTCCCGACGCACGCTGGAAGACGATGAAGGTGAACTTCAGGGCTGGAGAGGAGCCCTACACCGCTACCGGAGGACAGCTTGTCGAGCCCGGCTGGCGGAAGGTCTACCCCTACAGTACCGCGACAGAGTATATACTCCCCCCCATGAAGGTCGGCGAGCAGCTCCCCATCCGGGAGGTAACCCTCGAAGAGAAGGAGACACAGCCGCCTGCACGGTTCACCCAGAGCAAGCTGATCCAGAAGATGGAGGAGCTTGGACTCGGGACCAAAAGCACCCGGCACGAAGTGATCCAGAAACTCCTCTCCCGCAAGTATATCGAAGGAACTCCTCTCCGCCCCACGCTGGTCGGCAGGGCAGTCACCGAGTCCCTGGAGCGGCATGCCAACACCATCACCCGGCCTGCCATGACCCAGACGCTTGAGGAGCATATGCAGCAGATCAAGGAGCAGCACCGGAGCCGGGACGATGTCGTGGCCGAATCCCGGGGGATGCTCCACTCGGTCTTTGATCAGCTCGAACCCCACGAACAGGAGGTCGGCCAGGAGATCATGGAGCAGACGGCGGAGGAGCTGACCCTCGGCCCCTGCCCGGTCTGCTCCCATGACATCAGGATACGCCACCTGCGGAACCAGACCCAGTTCATCGGGTGCACCAATTACCCGGACTGCACCTTCAATGTCGGTCTCCCTTCCGCCATGTGGGGATTTGCCGTCCGGACCGATGATACCTGCCCGGTCCACCAGCTCCATTCTGTCCGGCTCGTCAGGAAGGGGAGCAGGCCGTGGGAGATCGGCTGCCCCCTCTGCCACCAGATTGCATCGAACAAGGAGGCGCTCTTCCTCATGCCATCCATGACCCCCGCGATCCATGAACGGATGATCGCCGCACACCTCTATACCGTGACCGACCTTGCCGGTCGTGATCCCACACTGCTCGCCTCACTTCTCCAGATCAGTAGGGAGAAAGCCTGCGATCTGGTCCGCGAGGCAGAGGAGGTCCTTGGACTGCTCAGGCGGCGATCGGACTGCCGGAAGCTCATCCGGAGGATGCTCATTCCCCGGAAAGGAAGGAGCCCGGCCAGTGTGATCAAGAAACTCCAGGAGGCAGGGATCAACGACATCGCCTCGCTCGGAACAGCTGACCCGGCCCTCCTGAAGAGGGTCGGGATTGCTGACAAAGAGGCAGATTCGATCCTCCATGAGGCAAAGATGGTCGAGAACGAGCGGTTCCTGAAACAGGCTGGTATCCCCGCAGCGAGCATGAAAAAATATTTTGCTGCCGGCGTCAGCTCCCCGGAGGATTTCCTCTCCTCCCACCCGGTCTTCATCTCTGACACCACCGGGATCAGCCTGGATACCGTCCAGAAACATGTCGGCCTCATCGCCGCGGCGAAAGGAAGGACGGCACCGGTACGATACACCAAGGTCCAGGTGGCGAAAGGGAGAGAGGAACTCACTTCGCTCCCCGGTTTTTCGGAAGAGGATCTGCGCCGGCTCTGGAAAGCGGGGATCATCAACGGCCTCCTCATCCTCGAATCAGATCCGAAGACCCTCGGTGAACGGACCGGCATCTCCCCTGCGAAGCTCCGCAAATACCAGGCAGTACTGCAGGAAAGGGCAAAAAAGGCGGAGCCCGATATTATAGTGGTATAGGTGCAGATGATGCATACCAGATGGAAGAACTGGGTCCATGTGACCAAGCTTGACCCTGACAAGATGCTCCCGGCAGGGGCGATCGCAGAGATCGCCTCCAGCGGGACCGATGCCCTGATGCTCTCGGGGACGCTCAATGTGACGGCCGAGAACATGGCGGCGCTTGCCAAGGAGGCACGGGCGTCAGGGCTCCCGCTGGTGGTGGAACCGGCCGGCCCGGAGGCAGTGCTCTGGGACGGCGTGGACCTTGTCTTTGTCCCCTCGGTACTGAACTCTCCTGAAGTCCAGTGGATCGTGGGGAAACACCGGTCCTGGATCCAGAGGCAGCAGGTGGAGTGGGAGAAGGTGGTCCCCGAGGCATACATCGTGCTGAACCCTGATTCTGCGGTGGGGAAGCTGACCAAGGCAACCTGCACCCTGACAGGAAAAGAGGTCGCCTCGTTTGCCTCACTCGCTGATCACTACTTCCACTTCCCCATCGTCTATATCGAGTATTCCGGGACATATGGGGATGCGGGGATTGTCAGGGAGGCAGCAGCAGCGGTGGAGAACGCGGCCATCTATTACGGGGGCGGGATCAATTCCGCAACAAAAGCAGCCGAGATGGCAAGGTATGCAGACACCATCGTAGTTGGCAATGCAGTCTATGACCTGGGCATCGGGATTCTGAAAGAGACCGTCAGGGCAATCCAGTGATCCTCCCATTCCATGCCTGAAATCGAGATCGTCCTCGTCTCCCCGCTCTATGAAGGGAACGTCGGATTTGCCGCACGGGTGATGAAAAATTTCGGGTTCACCAGGCTTGTCCTGATCGATCCCTGTGAATTAGGGGACGAAGCGTTCATGAGGGCAGCCCATGCAGCCGATGTGCTCGAGAACGCCGAACGGCTCTCTTTTGAGGAGGTCTGTGCCCGGAGCAGCATCGTGATCGCGACCACGGGCGAGGTGAGCAAGTCGGTCTGCAACCCGATGCGGATGCCCTACTTCTCCCCAAACGAGATAAGGGAGCTGATCGCTGATATCGATGGACGCATCTCCATCCTGTTCGGACGGGAGAACTGGGGCCTGAACAACGAGGAGATCCAGAAGAGCGACATCGTCTGCACTATCCCCTCGGCAAAGGAATATCCCATCCTCAACCTCTCACACGCGGTCGGGATCGTCTGCTATGAGCTTGCCCATCTCCCGCGGGGTGAGTACCTCCTTGCCACGAGAGAGGAGATGGAGTACCTGTACACCCATATCGATTCGTACCTCACCCTGATCCATCACCCGGATTTCAAGCGGGTCCCCACCATGCTCCTGATCAGGAGGGTCCTTGGCCGGGCTATGCTCACCTCCCGCGAGGCAACGACACTGCATGGGCTGTTGCGGCGATCCGAGTGGAATATCAACCCAGCGGCTTTCGAGCGGAGAAAGGAGATCCCGCAGGATGATCCCCAAAAGGAGTGGTGAGGCGAAACACCCTGAATACCAGCCTCATCGAACCGGCGACCGCTACGCGGGGATTTGGGAATGCTCTTTTCCCCTGAAATCCTGATACCATCCCATCCGGACCGGAATCTTTGCCTGTCATCAGGGATTGAGCTGCAGTATCCCTGCAGGGATGTCCCCAGAGCATCCAGCTGATCTCCCATCATTTATCCACAGGACTTAAATAGCGAAATTCCATATCACCTCTTA
>Ga0302253_1000827_pt1 | contig 22045 bp, 21 predicted proteins | sample AAG_RA_Trp_MG_FD_193537 | JGI IMG/M metagenome (GOLD analysis project Ga0302253, IMG submission 193537) | Enriched activated sludge microbial communities from anaerobic digester in WTTP, New Holstein, Wisconsin, United States - AAG_RA_Trp | ecosystem: Engineered > Bioreactor > Anaerobic >...
GGAGGGCTTCCTGTTTTTGATCACCGTTTTCAACGAAAGTTTCCTCAAAAAAAAGTCCTGACGTTTGGCTTTCCATCAGGACCTTTTTTGCTCAGACCGCCATAAAAAGCGGGTTATGTCTGGCTCCCCATGTGCAACCCTTTTCATAACGGTTCTCTTTCTCCGGCTGTTAACCGAAAACCGTTGTGATTCAATGAATCTATCAAAGAGCATGTGGCCCCCGGCAGGGCGGAAATTTCGACAACCCCATTTTCCCACTCACCTTACCAAAGGGGGTGTCACAAGTCGAGTCGTGAGTTTGTCGCAAGAACTTTAATCCTTAATCATCCGGCCCGCGGTGAGCAGTGGCGTCTTCGTCGACCCAATCCTCCTCAGTGTAGGACATGCCCTTTCTACCCGGAACTTTGCGTACAGGCCCTGGTCGGTAAAAGGGGCAAGTTTTCGGACCGTAACAGAAGGTTTCGAAGCGGTACTGTTTCTTTGACGGATTCCACTGGTCGATCATCATTTCCACCGGCATCCGGCAGCCCCATATACAGCTCGTGCATTTGGTGTCGTAGGTCCGGGCGTCCAGACGGCGATGCCCACGGCTGCGGTAGGTTGCCAGGTTCGGAGGCACTCCAAGGAAGGGCGGCCCGGCAGGAGTTTCACCCTCGGCATTCCTGACGACCTTGAGCCCGCTCGTCTTGTAGATCGCCGCCGTCTCCTTGCGCGGGTCTTCGACCGGCACGGAGTAACCGCTCAGTTCCATGCCTGTCTGAAACCGGTGTTTTTCGTGTGCAGCTTCACCGACCGCAATCAGGAACTCACCGGCCTCCCCGCCGCAAGTTCCGTCGATGCAAAGCACATACCCCAAGTAGTTGTGGGACCGCTCATCAAAGGAACGTATGAGCCGTATGCGAGGCTGAATAGCCATGACACGGCCTGACCATGTTACCTTCTCCGCGCTTGCCCTTGAGCCGGCCATCAATCTTTCCCCGTTCCATCGAGTTTGCACAGCACCCGGTGTATTCGACGGATTCGTTCGTCGTCAGACATAAAGAGAGCGATCCCGCGGTTGAAAACCGTGATCTCGACAGTGTCGTCGGTCAAGACCAGCTTGAGGTTGTCGTATTCCACCGGATCGCCGGCCTTCTTGTCCCCGTAAACGCCACCGAGATTAAGCAAGCCCTCAGTATTGATCGCGGTGCGTATAACCACAGGAATTCTGGCTCCACGCCATATTTTTACTGGAAGATCGTCAGGTTTCATGCCCTTTTCGAGCATACCCCGGCGATACTCAATCTGTTCCAAATCCTGGATCATATCTTTGGACGTTCGCCTTTTTACTTCAAAGCGCGGCTAACTACTTTTTCTGCGCCTGAGTCTTTATCGCTACAGCCAATGCCTTTTGGTTCCAAGGTACTACAGGCACCTTGTTCTCGGAAATAGCCTTAGGCAAACGAGAAGGAGGTCTATCGCCTTTATACATAGCCACCACGCCTTTGCCCAAAGCAATTGTCTCACGGATTTCCCAATTAACCCATTTGCTGTCTGCAGTCTTCTCGGATATGTATACGACAGTGACCGAGCATTGCCGAATACGCTCACGTATGCCTCGCTTTACATATTCAGCATCCTTACTGTCGAAGGGCTTTTTCAATGACCAGTCGTTGAATTCAATATCCAAATTTTCATTTTTTGCCTGCGCTCGAAGCATATTGACGTCTGTCAAGTCTTCGGCCGCAAAGCTAATGAACACGTTGCATTTACTCGCGTCGCCACTTGTCTTCAGAGATTCTTTGGCCTTTTGCTCCAACTGTTGAAGCTCGCTGGGAGTTAGTCCGCGGCCGCCTCCGCCACCTCCACCCATCTTTCAGCTCCTTTCCTTTGCATTTGCAATCTCAATACATGCCACGCATTTCCCGCAGGGCTCATTCCCCCCGGCGTGGCAGGAGTACGTATCTTGTAACCCACGCGCTGTTGCCAGTGACAGAATATCTGCCTTCGTGAACTCTATTAAAGGCGCGAGCACTGTAATTCGCTTTTTCATGGCTGTCTCGATCATGTCTTCGGTTTTGCGAAGAAAATCAAGCGTCTGATCCGGGAATAGACAATCTTCAGGATTGAGCAAACCTATTGCCACGCCATCCGCTTGTACACTGTAAGCGTAGGCAGCGCCGCAAAGCAACAAAAGAAGGTTCCGTCCTGGCAGGAACGCGTCTTCGTTTATACGCATCGTGGGATCGGTAATACCGCTTGGTACAATCTTGCCGAAACCGGAGACATCCATTCGCTTAACCAATGGCAATCCATATCTTTCATGCAATTGCTCGCAGGCATACCATTCCCTATTTGAACTGAGTTGACCGTAATCTACAAACAGAGGGTTTACGACAATGCCTTCCTCATGAGCCATCAAACTCATTAGGGTAGAGTCAATTCCGCCAGAAACAAGGGTCACTATTGACATGACGCGTAATCCCTCTTGATCACTCGCACAACCACCCAGACCGCTAGATCAAAGCGATCTGGGGGGAAACCAGAAGAACATGAATGCTTAATAAATGTGTCTTCAAGCACCTCATATTGCCGTATTGTTTGAACGGTCTTAACAGGTGCTGCAGTCAATCCCACCCATGCCATGTAAGTAAGAACGTGTACATCGAGAACAGCAACCTGGGCCGTGTATCCGATATTGCGCAGAAAGAGGCTCGCTTGTTTGGGGCCAAGTCCTGAAACACTCTTAGCCAATTGACGGCGCGCCTCACGTTCGTCCTTTGCCATTTCAAGGCGGCTTTTTATTGTTCCACCACAGGAATAGAGTGTTTCAGCGGCCGCGCTCACTTGGCCAGCTCGTAGCCAAGGAAAGGGATAGCGGCTTTTTACATCGTGGGCATTTTCCGAACCTCCCTGTTCCATCAATATGTTTAAGACGTCCTGTTCGTATTCATGCCGCCTTGTGATGGCATGACTCGGCGATAACAAGTTGGCCTTCTCCATGCGCTCAATAGCTGAATAGGCAACACCATATCGGACCCGGCTTCCCAAAATGCAAGCTACCAACTCACGCCATAACAAATCCTCGCTAAGGGTCGTCCATTCAAGCCTCTGCTCGCATTTGTCCTTAAGGCACATACATACTTCTTGGATTGCCCTCTCCAGTCGAGAAAGATTAACCCCTTGAGCCACCATATTGCTATTCACCCCCCTCAAGAGAATTGAGGATGATTTCACTACGCTTCCCAGGCAAAAAAGCCTCAATAATTCCACGAGGATTGCAATCTTTTATGGATTCCTGAAGCTTCCGCATGAAGGAGGCATAAAAATCGAGATTATGCATCAGCGCCAATTGAATATATGGCAGGGAACGATTCGAACCCCAATCAGTCTGCCCCCGAACGAAATCCCAGTGTTGAAAGTGAAATAGGAATGCCGTCTCGTGATCAACCACTGTTTGGCACCATTCCAGGCCATCGAAACTATCTGCTCCAGCGATTGAGTATGCAATTATTGAAATAGGGTTCCCTGTGCCCAGTAGATGTAACGGACAATAAAAACCCAATTGATCAAGCGCTTGCCGGATCTTTCGAACAGAACGCGTTCGTGCCAAGATGCCATCGCCCAAAGCACGTTCGGGAACTGCCAAGAGAACCGGGTAAAGCTGCCCCGCAACCATCTGCGCAACCTCAGGCAATAAGTGCGTGGGGCCATGTACGATTGGCACTATCGTGCTTGATGAACGTTCCTGGTCGCGAAGAACACCTCTAACAACATCTTCAGAAATTTCTTCTGCGGAGGTAGGGGGAGCCTGATTATCAAAACAAAAGCATATATCGTATTCATACATGCTTGAGATCTTATGGAATGTCTCCGCCCGCCAATCAGTAGCACCTTTCCAAAAGCGCTCATAATTGCCACTGTCCAGCAAAACGACTGAGCCCTTAGACCGGCTTTGTTTGATTGCACGGCCAATGCGCTCCTGATGTTCTGGCGCAGAACTTGCGATGTCATATGCAGAAACAAGGAAGAGAGGATGGGTAGAAGCTGCCAAAAGCTCAACGTAGTCGACTGGCAGCAAATTCGTCTTAACACTCGATACGGATGGGAAAAAGCAGGGCAACTGTACTGTAGTCCCCGCAAGGCCAAGTGTATATTTTCTTTGAACTGTCATCTCGCTTTCCTCTACCGCGCTCCAGAGCCAGTCCTGCGAAGTGGAACATCCCTACGAGCGCACCACATGGTATGTTCTCGCGATATGGCTTCCTCTACCTGCTCAACGAGCTGAGGGAATTCGCCCTCTATGACCAAATTACTCGCTATGGCCTCCAGCTCACTGAGTTCCTGTGCAGCAAGGGCATATGTCTTTTTCAATTCATCATGACGCTTCATCTGACTCCAAGCGGCTACAACTGCGGCACAGGTTGTAAGCACCGGGACCATATTGAATCCCAAACCTCCTGTTGATGCTTGGACGATGGCCACGATAACAGCAACACATTGTAGGCCCGCTGTTCCCCAAAACCATCGATTACCTCTACGTGCGTTCAGCTCGGCATTACGAGAGTACCAGACTTTTTGGTCACATAGCCTTTGCTCGATATAGAACAATTTGCGATTTTCAAATGTATCCCCTCTAACTTCACGCATTAAATCAGTAATAGCAGGGTTGCTGACGACAGATATCCCTGCCAAATACTTTTGGCACTCCGGCCTTGCGTTTCTGATTTCCTGCAGTTCCGAAATGAAATGCTGATCAATCGAGTCGAGGTTTTGGAAAGGAGGGGCAATCATCATATATCGCCATGTCGCTGTCTTAACGGACTCGGCAATCGCACGGCAATCGAACCAAGCATTGTCATCTTGACGAGAGCGACCAATCCATAACGTCAGAAGTCCAATGGCCAAAACTATGGCCATCGCAGTATAAGTCCATATGAGTGCACTGCCTGTGAATAACGATGTGAGCATGCCAGTCAATCCGCCCACGATAAGGGAGCCAAGATATATTCGCTGTAACAAGAAAAAGGTCTTTTGCGCCGAGGCAGCAGCGGCATCAGCCCCTTGAAAAAGGCCCGGATAGTTCTGATTACTCATGATGGGGACTGAATTATTCTTGTTCTCGTCTTCCATCCTCTCTCCACTAAATTCACATCAACTGATTCAGATTGTTCATGATAATCTGGTATGTCAGGAGACCTTGCCAACATCCTGTATGATACCTACCGGAACCAGGATTATTCCGTCGCGCACAAGCTCTTTCATTGCGCTATTCCTCGGTTGTTCGGTCGATATCTGCCTCGTCAAGCGGTTCATCCACGGCATTGCGCAGCCAGGATGAATCGAAGCCTGCAGCCGATGACCCCTCGATGCGGATTCGCACCTTGGCTCCGTCGGACTTGTCGGCCAGGTTCGCGATGGCCGGAAACGCCTTGAAGACCTGTTCCCTAGTGGCTTCGAATGTCATGGCGACCCGTTTCCTTCGACCGGAAACCTCTGTACCCGCCGTAATTGGTCCGGTACCGGTTCCCGATCCGATTCCGGTCGGGTCCTCATGAACACTCGGCGGGGGAACTGCGCCGGTATCGACGGGGAACGCGCCGGTGGGTTGGGCTGCCGGGGCTTCCGGGATTGCTGACGGTATCATAAGAAAGCCGGAATCGAAATCGACTTCGTCATCGGCAATGGAACGACCGAGAATCACCTTGTCGCGACTTACCTGGTATCTTCCATCAGGACCAAGAACGGGGCTGCCTCCGCTGGCATAGGCGAAAACGTTTTCCGATACACCGCGAGCGATGCCCTTGCGCAGAACGGATGCGGATTCCAACCGGGGCGGCGCAATATCCCGGAAAAACGACTCGAGGACATCGGATGCCTTGATGCCCATGAGCGGCGGCTCTCCCTCGGCTAAGGATTCGCCGAGCCGCACTCGCTCTGCTAATTTCCGCGGGGTCACCGATCCGTGAATGCGCGGTGTCCCCACACTGGTAAGCAGCTCCATAATGCGCTCGTGGACGCCGGTCGCCTGCAGTGGTCGCCCGCCCCGTTCCACTTTCTCTAATTCCAACTCGCCATCCTGAACCCGAGGCAACCAAACAGCCGTGTAAAGCTCTCGGAAGCAAGATTCAGCGGCAGCCTGCTCGGTGCGCTTCCGCTCTCGAAGCTGGTCAAGCTGGTCCTTGGTAAGCCGAAGCTGCTGCTTCTTGGCTTCCACGCGGTCGATAGCCAGGAGATACCGGACGGCACGCCGCAAAGCCTCGATTTGTTTCTTTTCCGGTATCGCGAGTCCCAGCCCGTTGCGGAATCGTCGAGGACGATCCCCGTATTTAGTTAAGTACTCCTTTGCCTGGCGTTCCTGCTCCGTCTTGCCGTCGGCGGCGAATTCAAGTGGGAGGTAGGCAATGAGAAACCGCGGGTCCTCATCGGGGATGTCCTGGCTCTTTGCCGGCCATACATTTGCCGTGTGGTGTCCAGCCAGTCGGGCATCCAGCATTTCCTTGATCTGGCTTCGGACCGGACCGTGGCCGCGTGCCTGGGAATCCTCACGGGCAACGGTCTGTTCCGCGTCCTCGATCAGCTTGGTGACATTCGGGTCCTTCTTGAAGCAGTATCGGACGCCGTCGTAATGAAGGTACAGGCATGTGTTGCGAAGTTCGGACAAAACGGCGGTGGCCGTGATATTGTCCAGGTCGGGACCGACGCAGGCCGCAAGCAGTTCATTCTCCGTTACGCCTGGCGGCAGCGTCTCTTCACTGCCCGAGCCCTCGCGTCGCAACCCGCCAAACGAGTACAAAAGGATGGCCGTGGCAATGCGCGTGGCGGGTTTCACGCTGGCAAGCGCAGGGGTTTCACGCGACATCCGGTCGTCGATACGTTTTGCCCGGGCATTCGGACCGTCGATGTCCGCCGTGATGACCGGGTCGTAGTCGTTCTGTACCCCCAGCTCTTTGAGCATCTTCACTCGGACATCCACGTCCTTCACCGGCACGTCTCCGGGACCGAGAAGCGCCTTGGCCCCGCCGTTCTTCTTGAGGGAATGCATGCAGGAGGCAAGGAACCGCAGCGCGCCGCGTGTCCTCTGGAAGGCATCCACCGCAGTCCAGCGTTCCCTCATGATATCGATGAGCGCGGGATGAAACGGATACGCCGCCCGCATTCGGTCACGTAGCAGCCGACCTTCCTCATCAGCCTGCTGGCGCTCCGACGGCGTTTCGGCATGGGCACGTTGCATGCCAGTCACAACGTCCTGATATGCCGTGGACACCTCGGTGGCAGAGGAAGCGTCGGGAGCGCCACCAAGAAGACGCCGCTGAAGGATCGGCAGGACCTCATCCCCCGAGACAGGTTCCCTGAGCTGGTCCACCCTTGAAGCGAGCTTGTCGATCTCGGCAAGCAGTCCGACATTGCCCAGGGCCTCCCTCGCGCTCCATGTGAGGGAATAGACAAGCGCCGCCTTCTCGCTCCCGGCCACCTCGACCGTCAGGTTCTGGAAGAAATCTTTGGCCTGTCGCTGGAGGGTGGAATCAAGGACGCTGACCGCAGCGGACCGCTCCATGTACTTGAGCACTTCGTCGAGGAGGATCAGAACCGGGCGACCGCCTGCCCCCTTGGTAAGGAGCTCACAGATCACATCCCCGCCTGGGGCCACGCGGTCCTTGTCGTGATCGGCCACAATGGGGAAGGCCTTTTCAGGGTCGATCTGCCAGGCGATCCACCCCCACATGGTCTGGATCGTGCGGCCGTCATCCAACGTCTTACCGTTTCGGGCATCGAATTTCTCGCCGTCGAAAACCGCCACAGCCACATTGCCGGGTCGGGCGAATTCCTTAGCCTCCGGGATGCCGTCCAGGGCCTCTCGCCTTCGCGCGGCATGGAACAGCGACGCCAGGGTGTGCGACTTTCCCCCGCCGAAGGGCACCCTGAGCTTCAACACCCGGTTGTAACCGGACTTGCCGGAAAGGGAGGCCAGCACTTCATCCAGGAGCTTCCGTAGATCGGCCGTGAGGTAGGTCGCCCGAAAAAAGGCTTCCGGGTCCCGGTTGACCACGGGAACGTTTGGGTCACCTGCGGCGATGGCTCCGAGATCGATGGCGAACACCGCCTCGGTCAGCGCACCCGCTTCCACGTCGGGATGGAGCTTGACCAGGTCGGTCCAGGGACGAAGTGCATGTGTGCTCACTTTTTGGCCTCCGAATATGGCATTCTCATTTGTTTCGTTTTCAGATCAACGTCGGACAACCTGGCCTCGATCAATGCCCGCCAGTTGGCGACGAGTTTGTTGAGTGCGGCGGCTTCTGCAGGTGTTGTCGCCACGGTGTGTTCCGGCCCGTCGTCCTTCCTGCCGACCAGCGCGGTCCCGGCCAGGGCTTGAGCCACCAAGCGCAGGCGCTCCTGGTCCGGCCGCGCTTCGTCGAGAAAACTATTCAGGTTGCGGGGCTCGTTTTCCACGAGCCAGAGGATACGGTGCAGGATATCGATCAGCGGGGCGGGCTTGTCGTCATCCTTGGGCATCCCCAATTTCTCGTCGTCCCCCCGTTCGGAAAAGTCTAGCAGTCGGTACTTTCCCTTCTTCTTTTCGACCAGCGCGAGGCTTCCGGACGAAAGGCCGTTCTGACCGTCCAGCTCCACATTCTGGCCGTAGGTGAAGACGATGGCCTCGCCCGCTTCCATCTCGGCTGCCTTGTAAGCGTAGCGCCAGAGCACGTAGAACCGGCTCGGTCCGTCCACTGCAGCGACGCCGCTTCCGGTCACACCGAAAATCTTTTCCAGGAGCGTCTCCAGCACGACTCCTTCCACCTCGGATAGGAACTTCTCGGCCGGGACCTCCTCGCCATTGGCGTACTCCACGCGGGAGAAGCGGGTGAAGGCGCGCAACCCAGCGCCAACGGCGGCGATGACCAAGTCTGCGCCGGTGATACCCATCTTCCAGAGGGAGTCCACACGCTCTCGGACGATGCGCTCCAGTTCGGGACGGACCTCGTCTTCGTAAGAGCCGGTCAAGGAACCTTCCCGCTTTCTTGCAACCAGGAAAATGCTGGAAGCAAGCGCAGCCGTGTCCATTGCAATAACCCGGCCCTTGCGTTCAGTATCCAAAGGCCATGCTTCGGCGACTGTAAATCCTGCACGGCGGAGAGCGTCTACAAGCGTTGCCCATCCCAATGTTGTCTTATGAGCGTAGACCACCGTCATCTGACCGAAAGGCTTGAGAACACGGGATGCTTCCGAAAAGGCAGCCTCCATTCTGTTCTCATAAAAAATCCGCGCTTTACTCTTGTCGCCTCCATGGCGATAAGATGCCGCTATTATTTCTTGTTTCTTTGGTGTACCTGAAGACGCGAAATGTTCCGGATAGAGATGACCAATCGATCTGCGGAGCCAAAGCAAGAAAAAGTCGGAAAGGTTGGAGTAAGAAACGTTGTCATAATATGGAGGATCGGTAATCACGGCATCAACCGAGGCGTCAGCCAATGGCAGTGCCTGGGCAGCCCCTCTCTGCACTTGTCCAACCATCTGAATATGTTGAAGCTGTTCAATCACTGCGGGATTATCCTCGATGACAGCTAACCAGCTTGCACCTGCAGGATTGAACGGATTTGTCTCAGCGAAGTCCCAGACCATCGGTAATGACTGCTGAGGAAAGCTATTTTTAACTCCACGGCCACCGGTGTAGTTGAACATGCAAAGCGTTGAACAGAAGTCGGCGAATTTGCTTACTCCACATCCGAGCATTGATACAACTGCTTTTATACGCTCGGATTTATAACTGGCTATAGCCATTTCATGGCCAACGCTTTTCACCGCTGCACAAAGAGAAATCAATGCGATTTGCTGCCGGTAGGTAAAAACTTGTCTCCAATTCGTAAATCCAGCTCGATCAATATCCATTGAACGGGGGTTGATCTCGATGGTTTCGTTGAGTGGTGCTACCCCAACGGAGTTCAAAAGCGTATCAAGTCGAGTAAGTATTGCAACATCGTCCAATAAAAAACCTGCGGGCAGGGAAGCTTCGCTAAGGTAGATTTTACCGCTTGTCCCTTTCTTTGTTGCGGCGATAGCCAGGAATTGCTGCCCCATACGGTTGGCGCACCCTTCAGCCTTCACATAATCGCTATCTGCCACCGTTCCACAAAACGGGCACGTTGCGTTGCCCCCTTTTGAGCCAGCCGTCGGATCAAATCCCAAGTCCTTTTCTGTTGTTCCCTCAACCACTTCAAAACGAACATTCATTTCACCTTTGGTAGTGTTTACCTTGAGGGCGACATACCGCCCCTTCTTCTTGCAAAGCCAGGTCTGCTTGACCAAAGGCACCGTTGCCCCGCACGAAGGGTTTTTGCATCGAACGGTCCGTGTCCAGAGGTAGGCAACCGGCATGAGGTATCCGGGAGGAATGCTTTCCTTGTCCGAAGATTGCCACATTTCAGCCTGAACCGCCGGCCTGTTCCCCTTGTAGTTGGGATCGGGGATGAGCGGGTACAGGTCGCCGATTTCGGTTTTGACCTTCTTGAGCACCCATTCGCCCCAGTAGCGAACCTCGTCAGCCAGGCCGGCCCAGGTGGTTTCACCCTTTGCATTCTTGGGGCCGGTCATACCGCGGACATTCGGGTCGGGCTTTCCGTATTTTTGTGGATAGACTAAGGTGCAGAGTTGGATTATGTGCGCCACCGGGTTGAGGTCGAGGGCGTGGGCTTCACAACCGAGGCGCAAGGCTTCCAGTGGGATGGCCCCGCCGCCTGCGAACATGTCGAGCACCTTGGGACGAGGGGCGCGGCTTTCCTCGATGTCCTCGACGGTGACCTTCTTGCCGGTCTCTTCGGTCAACCGCTCGGCGTGGGCTTCGAGAATGTGCCGCTGGGCTTCCTTGATGACGGTAGGGTTGCCCGGATACTTGCAGAGCCGCTCGATGAACTTGGCCGCGTTGGCCCTGCCCAGACTCTGCTTCTTGTTGTCCGGCCCGTTCTCCGGGATGAACCGCGACGCCGGGACAAGCGCGCCATACACTGCTGCGCGACACGCCACCAAGGGTCGCCGCGCCCACCAGAGGTGAAGGGTCGAAATGTGCCCCTTGCGGACGGATTTCTCCCGCGACGCCTCGGCGCTGATCGCCTGTATCGGCAGAAAGTCTTCTATAAGTCTACGGTCGTTCAATTCAGCGTTCTCCACAAAGAGGTCTTTCAAGCTGACGGAGCCTGCTTTCAATCTGGATTCGTCCGGTCTGCTGGAGGTTCGGCGTGTAATGCGCCGCATAGTAGATCGTGCCTCGGCAGTTCTGTCGCCAATGACCGGCGCGGTCGTGATTGAGCACACGATCCTGCACATTGTGCGACTCGCCGACATCCAGGCATGTCCAGGTCTCGCCGTTCTTGCACCAGATCACGTACACGCCAGCCCTCGTTTCCAGTTGATTCGCTGAAGTGAAGGCCCCTTCGAAGTTGTAGCCATGTCGCTCAAAGCTCATAGGTCCCTCCTTTGGGGGAGTGTTCGTTCAAGACCGCTGTCCCGACCGAAGCCACGGTCAGAAAGAAACTCAATATACAGTGAAGGGGTCATTTCTTGACTCCACCATCCACGCCCCCAGCCTCTTGCCAAGGAAACGGTTTGGTATCAGGGTATTCAGTCAGGTATGCCTTCAACTCATCCTGATCAAGCGGATACCATTCATCGTATGGGTAACGTCTGAAAAATTCTCCGATCCGCTCACGAAAATGTTCATCCGCGAGTGTATTGAGCCTCCCTTTGCGTAGGTCTCGCAGTTCCTCGAGTTCGGCCCGGGGGACACGCAAGGTCACCATGAAATCAACAGCCATTTTTTCGGAAAAGCCCACCCTATCGTCCGGGGGAAGATAAAACCATTTCTGATTGATGCGCGCATGTTGTGTGATCAAGTTCTTCCAGCTTTTTGCCGAAGTCGTGTCTTTGCTCTTGCGCTCCACGTCTTTGAAACTTCTGATTTCGAGAAGCGTGATGTCACGGCTTCTAACTGCATCGCAATCCTGCGTAGCCACGATCGCGGCGACAGGCCGAACGGGGACGATGATATTGACCGGGTCGCCCTTCGCGGCTATCTCCGCCCATTTTGCAACACGTTCTCCGGCTTCACTGACAATCAGTACGTTGTTGAGTGACATATCGACTCTGGGGAGACCTACAAATATGTCTCCCTGACGAATACGCATGGATGTGTCGGGAAATTCATAAATCATGGATGATTCTCCCACTGAATACCTCGAGCGGCCTCATATTCGGCGAAAACGAGCCGTTCTCGCTCAGCCTGCTCAAGAATCTCCCTGGCAATCCGTAACGCTTCGGCTCGCGATATAAAACGGCCTAATACTTCTTGGTAGATCGACATTGTTACCACAGCATCACGTCGCCGCCTCTCGACAAGCCATGGGTCGGTTATTGCTGTAACCGGCGAGACTGCAAGCGAAAATGCTAACCCTACCACTTTGGCGATATGCGGCAGGCCAAGGAATTTCGTAGGCTGTTCAGCATGGCTCTCATGCCAGAAACCGGTTGAAGGAGCATCAGGAATTTGACTTTTGTATAAATGGTCAACTGTATATGTGCTATTCACCTGAGAACCTCCTTTCAAGCTCGCCTTCGATCATCTTGAAAAACCAGTCATCCGTAATGTCGTGAGCTGCATCGAGCCAGCCATCGAAGGCTTTCGGCATCTCGGGTACGTCCTCACCTGCTGATTCGACCGTAGTTTCCCAAACCACCGCAGGAACGTTGCTCTTTTGACCCGTCGCAAATCGAATATTTATCAAGCCTTTTGGATTCTGACATTTGAAGGAACACTGCCATGTAAAGCTGTTTGGTTTGTTTTCGACGCCGGTATCCGTGAATAGGGTGTCCGGCAGCGATACGTTCAACTTTAATTTGTCTCTTAAAAATTCGAATATGTTGCCAACCCCGAAGTCAAAATCCACTGCATCGATATATCGCAAAATCAAGTTAGTTATTTTCAGTTCCCCCACCTTCGGATGTGCGTCGAACAGTTTCTCAATGGCTGCCAAGACACGGGGCCGAAAGTCCGGCCATGTGTAATCGGCGGTTGAATTGACTGTGAAAATACCCGGGCCGATCTGAACCAGAGGCCATGAATTAGCTGCTACACGAAAACGGTGCTGAACGACATGGCCGACCAACTCGTCTGGAAAATTGGCAGTCGGAAGTTGCTCATGCTCAGGATAGTCCTTGAGCATGCGATCAAACAGTCGCCCCAACAACAACTTGTAATGGGGATCGACTTGTGGAGCAGGCGGCATGCCTTGCAACTTCCACCTTACTTCCAATATTGCCTCAACGAGCGGCTTGTTTTTCAGTTCCTTGGCCATATATTCACCTCATTTCTCTTGTCTTTGTTCATTAGCGGCGTGAATCGCCTCCGCCGGAATCTCGTAGAATCTCGCCGCAACGATTTCCTTCTTGGCGTGATCGAGCTTGGCAACGGGATTATGGATACGCACAAGCTCAGGCAAATCGCTCAAGGGGCCCCAGACCACATAGAGCCAGTAGGTCTCGGCCAGTTGCTGGGCCTTGTACCACTCGTTCGTGGTAAGCCTGACCGGCTGCCCCCGTAGGCGGCCTTTAACCTCGACTCTCTTGACAAAGACCTCGCCGGTGGCTTCGTCGGCGATCTTGTGAGCGCGGATATCGAAACCCAACTTCAGATGGCCGACCCGCTCGATGCGGTCCTGGGGAAAGCCCTCAGCGACCAGCGCTTCAATGACCTTGTCTTCTGCGGCGATCTCGCTCTGCCGACGGATATTCGGATCGAGTTCGTCTGCCAGATCGGCGAGCTGGTCCTGCGTGTCGGCGTCGGGAGCAAGGACAAAGGCCGTCCCCACATGCTTGACCGGCCCGGTCCTGGCAATCTCAAGCCGTTTTAAACCGTCGAGGCGTTCCTGGCGTGCGCGCTGAAGTTCATCAACATATTTCCTAGCTTCATCTGCAGGCAACTTGTATTCCGGTTTCGAGAAGACCTCAGCGGCAAGCAGCATGGCCCGTTCCTGGGCCCGGTCGATCCGGGCTTTGAACGACTTCTCCAGGTATTCTCGGCAAACCCGCGCAAAATGCTGCCGCTCGCTCTGGCATCGAGCCCGGCATTCGAGCTGATAGGTCCGCTTCAGAAAATCGGTGGCCGCCTGCGTGGGAGTCGGTTCGATCTCTTGCGGCGGATGGGGATGTGCCGCCAAGTTGAGAAGGAGATCGCTCGGGATCACCTCGTAATGGCCCCGCTCCTCCCGAACGGCCACGAGTTCGCCGTAGAGCGGCACATCGTTTCCTTTCGAATCCTTGCCGCGGATCGATATCGCAAAAAGATGGATACGGTAAGGTTCTCTGCATAAGGGATCGACGAAGAAACCGGAGCCGCCGATCATACCTGCCAGCCGTTCGTTGAGTTTTTCATCCACTGCCGCATAGAGTGGATGACCCGGTCCCATCAGTACCGCGTCGACGTGAGCGTCCTTTTCAAGGTGGTGCTTGTGGAAGGTTATTTTCCGGTAAAACGATTCCGCCTTTCCGACCTTCTGGACGGAGCGGAGGCGTTCAGAGCGCAAATCCGCCAGAACGTGTTCGACGCGCCACAAACCGTCGGCTCTCGGCTCAATCCGAAGGCCCACTTCCCGAGCAGCAGCCACGAATTGGGCTTCCACATATCGCGGCATGAGCCGACGTTCTTCGACCTCAAGGTTGCGGCGCTGGAATGCACTGAAGTCCACGTGGCTTCGCGCGAGGGCGATGCCCGTGGCTTCCTCGTATTCTTTGAGCTTGGCCGGATCGATGCGGTCAATCTGATCGAGGTACTCATCGAGCCGTCTGGGATCATATGCCGCGTCGCGAAGCATGTCCGGGAGGTTTACGTCATTCAGCGACAGCACTTCGCCGATCACATCGAAGACGCGGCCTTCGAGAGCCTCGTTCATCTGGTCCAGCTTTTCCAGAAGACGATGAAGAATCCGGCCCTCAACGATGGGCTGACCATCCTCGGAGTCCGTTGCAACAAAGTTGAAGGCGTAGCAATCTCGCTCCTGACCGATGCGGTGGATGCGGCCCAGCCGTTGCTCCAGCCGGGTCGGGTTCCAGGGCATGTCGTAGTTGATCATCAGGTGGCAGAATTGTAGGTTGATGCCTTCGCCGGCGGCCTCCGTCGCTATGCACACCTGCGCACCGGTTCTGAAAACCTCCTGCGCTCGTTTACGTTCATGGGGGTTCATGCCGCCGTGGATTTCGCAGGTGGAAAAACCCCAGCGCACCAGATGGTCGCGCACATAGCCGAGGGTATCGCGGTGTTCCGTAAAGATCAGGAGCTTTCCCCGCCCGTCCTTCAGTTCAAGGAACTGCGCCTCGCCGAGGCACTTCTTCAATGCGGCCAGCTTGGAATCATTCGCGTTTTCCCGAACGCGTCGAGCTTGCTCCACCAATTCCTTAAGGGCGGAGATTTCAGCGCGTAACTGCTCAAGTTCCAGCGCGGCCGTGTACTCATCCACCAACTGATCGCGGACCGCATCGTCGAGATCGTCTTCGTCCTGCTCGGCATCAGGCAGGCGACCCTGCAAAGCGGCCAGCCGTTTGGCGCGTTGGGCCGGAGTGAGTCCCTCAAGCTCATCGAGGAGATCTTCCTGCTTTTTCAGCCGCCGCTTGATTGACTCGTGGATGGCGCATGTGGAGCTTACCAAGCGGCGTTGCAGGACGGTTCGGGTCAGGGCCGCGGATGAACGCCGCTGACCGGTCTGCTGCGGGATAAATTCGTTGATGTAGGCTGTAACGCTTTTGTAAAGGGTGTATTCATCATTGTTCAGGCAGAAAGTGACGGTTTTGGTATGCCGATCCGGGAAAAGCCGCTTCCCGTCCGCATCCTTGAGATCTTCTTTCAAGCGCCGGAGAGACCACGGCGAATCCTTGCCGAGGCGGAAAACATCCTTGCGGATTGCGGTGGCCTGCTTTCCGAGACGGTGCGGTTCCGGGAATAGGTCGGGATCGATAAGTCGAAGGAAATGAGCGAACTTGTCTTCATCCCCATGGTGTGGCGTGGCAGTCAGCAAGAGAACATGATCCGCTTGGGATGTGAGACGTGACGCCAAGTCGTAGCGTTTCGTTGTCGCAACCTTAGATTCGCGATTCTGACCACCGGAAGCGGTTCGGGCGGAACACTTATGTGCCTCGTCAATGATGACGAGGTCCCATCTCTGTTGCCAGACACGTTCTCGCACATCGTCCTGCTTGGCATAGTCGATGGAGGCGATGATCTGTGAAGACCTCTGCCATGGATTCGTCAATTGCTGCTGGTCAACAGCGGAAAAAATGATGTCGAAAGGCTCGCCGAACCAGCGGAGCATCTCATCCTGCCACTGAATCGTGAGTGGCGCGGGGGATAGAATGAGGATGCGCTCAATCGCCTCACGCAGCTTCAGCTCTTTCACCAGGAGCCCGGCCATGATCGTCTTTCCGGCCCCCGGATCATCCGCCAGAAGAAAGCGCAATCTGGGCTGTGGAAGCATCGCCTGATATACCGCCTCGATCTGGTGCGGCAAGGTGCGAATTCCCGAAAGGCTCACAGCAAACTGCTGATCGTGCGCGTAAGCCAGACGGACTCGAGCCGACTCAATCAGCAGTCGAAGCTTCTCGGCATCCACAGGCGTCTCAGCTTTCGCTTCGCCATGCCCCGTTCCAAGGACAACCGCCACTTCTTCCGCGGAGATGACAGCCTCTTCCAGTGAGCCGTCTGGAAGACGAACACGGCACTCATAGCCTGCCGAATCATCAGAACCGAGCGCTCGCGCATCTTCCAAGACCACGGGAACATCGAAATGCCCGGGGAGGAATATCCGCTGCCCTATCTGAGATGTGAGCAGACTGCTACCCATTCCCGCCTCTCTTCCGTGAAGGCTTTTTCGTTGTTGATTTTCCCATCTGCAAATTCGAGGGAGATCGGTCTTGGCCGGAATTTGGAGCCTTCTCTTGCTCGTTGTCTTGGCGTACCCAGTCGTCTATTTCGGATAGTTTGAAACGAAAGAGCCGTCCAACCCGGTGAGCAGGAAGCCCCCGTTCATCGATCCATCTATAGACCGAGTCCTTGGCCACCCCAAGGTGGGCAGCCACGTCGTCGACGCCAACCCAGCGTTCTTCAGCGGCCATTTTAATCCTCTTCGTCATTTCTTGGAGTCACTGCCTATGTATGCCAACGGAACCAGATACAAGCATACGTAACTGGACAATTCCAGTCAAGAACAAACTTCTGGAATCCCCGAAGTTTCGAGCACACATTGGCCCAGATTGTACTTGGTAAATGGCGTATTCTCAGCGCCAGACTCCACTGGATACCTTCCTTAATCCTCCGGTCCAGCGATCCCCGACTACGTACAGCCAGACCGGAAGCACGATCCCGCAAGCCAGCGCCGAAACCAGGACGCGGCGATAGAGGCAGGGACCGCCGGGGTGGAACCCCTCCAGCCGGTCAATAGCTGGAAGGCGGGTCTCGGGGTCGTCGAAGGTCAGAAGCTCCCCGTACACGGGGCCCCAGGGCGCGCCCGTGCCCTTCTTCGGAAGCCGGTCGGGGGTTGGCTCGGGATTGGACATGCGAGCCACGACGCGCGCCTGTGTGGCCACGTCGGCGAGCGGATTGGTGGTCCCGACGGCGAAGATGTCCTCCTCCGGGACCTGCAGGACCGGGATTCCGGAGGATGTTTCGAAGAGGCGGCCGCGGACCACGGCGTCCTCCACCGCCAGGACTCCCCGGCAGAAGCGGTCGTGGTTCCAGAAACCGCGCTTCAGGGTGCCGTAGACGAAGAGTCTCAGCATTCCGCTTGTGTTCGAGTTTGAGGGTTCTGTTGGATTCATTGCTGGGTTCATTGGGGTGTCTGTCACTGTTCCGCCCCCTTTCTCTCCTGGGCGACGAACTCGAAGGGCTCCACCGAGTACGCGGCCAGGTCCTCGCGCCGGAACACCACCAGGCTCATGGGCGGGACAGCAATCTCACGCCAGCCTTTTTCCTCCGCCAGCACGGCGTCAAGGTACGCCGGGTCCGACGCGTAGAGGACCGACTTGCGGCGGGGATGCCACCGCAGTTCCAACGGCCTGTTCCCCTTGAGCACGAAGACGGTGCCCGGGTCGGTCCGGCAGGCGATGACGGCGGTGATCTGCCCGCGGCAGCGCCTGAGGCGCGCCTTGAACCGCTCGATATCCATGGCCCCGTCCCGCGCGGCGTTCGCGGCCAGGCGGAACAGAATCTCGCTGTCCACCTCGGCGAAGCGTCGCAGCTTCCAGCGCCGGAACAGGTAGTCGGCGTTGTAGATGGTGCCGTTGTGGGTGCCGATCACCTCCCCGGCGCGGATCGGGTGGTTGTTGCTGTTGACTCGTTCGTCCCCACGGGTGCGCCAGCGTGTGTGCCCGAGCAGGAGCGCGGCGCGATTGTCCATGGAGGCAAGGAGTTCGGCGAAGGCCTTGTCCGTGACGAACCGCTCGGCCGTCACCGGGCGCTTGAAGAGCCGGTGGCCGCCGTCGACATCGAGCCATGCCGCTCCGGTGGCATGGGGCCCTCGCTCCTCGCTCAATATCAGCAGGCGGGTGAAGAGCCAGGCGAGGTGGTCCCGCTCCTCGGCGCGCCGCCGCTTTTTCCCGAAGATGACGCCCGCGAGTCCGCACATCAGGGTTTCCCTCCCTGCGGGTCGACGACAAAACCGCGGAAGACGCCCTCGGCATATTCCTTCGGGTGCTCCTCGATCCAGCGCGCAACGTCCGGATATCCAAGCTCTCCGGCAAGACGGGCGACGACCGGCCGGTCGAGCATGTTGGTCAGCCCCGAGAGCCGGACTGCATCAATGCCCTGCCAGACCAAGGCCGGAATCGGTATCCGTGCCGGTTTGTCATCCTGCACCTCGGCAAGGCCGTGTTTGATCAATGCATCTAAAAAGGATGCGGCTTTTTCCTCGGGCGTGTCGCCCCGGACCGTAAGCTCGACGCCGGACAGCATCTTGGCGTTGCGCAGGACCATATCGATGTAATCATCGAGGTCCCGCTGGTCGGAAAAGAGCGTGGCTCCTTTCATGGCCAGGACCACGTCCATCATCGTCGCGCCGGTGAAGACCTCGCCGTCGCCTTCCAGCGGCCGTCCGTCAAGCGCGGTGTTTCGGATCAGTACTCTCATGACGCACCTCCTTGCGTCCCGCCGGTCTCGTCCCCCGAAAATGCCGGAGGCCGGGTTTCGGGCCCGGCCTCCGTGAGGGGTTCCGCCTTTGGGGCGGATTGTTCGTCTGGTTTCACCCTGCCGCGTTTGAAAGCCGAGTCCCCCGGCAGGGCGGCGATCAGATGCTTGCGCGCGGTCTTGAACTCGTCGCCGATGAGCCCCAGGTGGAGCAGGAAGACCCGGAAGTCGTACCGGGCGCTCTGCGGGTCGAAGGACCTCTTGCGGCTCGATGCCGCCCGTCCGTTCAGCGCCTTGGCTGCCACGGCGAGGACCAGTTGGACGTAGGCTTTCACCTTTCCCGCGTGGAGCGTCCCTTCGAACCAGCGGAACTCGACCGTGCCCCGGTACCAGACGTTGTGCAGGTTCACCCCGTGGTAGCGGGTGCTGTCGTAGTGCTGGGGCTGCCGGTTGTGGTAGCCGTACCAAATATGGTTGAGCTGGTCCCTGGTCCTGGGACGGCGGCGCTCGATCTGCGCGATGAGATCGTCGCTCACCGGCTTGCTGTAATTCCGGCGGCGGGTCTCGTTCACGCCCAGGGCGGTGAGGATGAGCGCTTCCTGTTTGTAGACGATCTTGGCGAGGTTGCCGAGGGTCCGGCCGTCAAAAGCCGTGGCGTCGACGTGGACGTGGATGCCGCAGCGTTCGTCCACCTTGGCTCCGCAGGCCCGCAGCGCCCGGACGACCTCCTGGAGGACGGGGATATCCTCGTAAGACAGGACGGGGCTCACCACCTCGGCCCGCAGGTGGACCGGCACATTGATGAGCGAACCGTCGGACACCACCTTCCAGACCCGGCCGTGGTCGTCGGTGACCTCCCAGGGGTCGAAGCTCCCCGGACTGCCGATGTGGCGGACCTGGCCGCCCACCGCCGACTGGATCGCCCGGGCGACCCGCTCGCGCGTCCGTTTGACCGTCTCGATCTCGATTCCGAAGTTGATCCGGCGTAAGTCCATGGTCTCTCCTTGCGTTCTGTAAGCCCTTTCCCAGCAAGGGATTGGCTCTTGTGTTCACACACATACAGGCTTCTTTCCGAACAGAAAGCAAGGCGATTAAGACGTATAACTCATTTGATATCAATGGCTTATGTACATGGAGACGCAACCTGCGGAAACACGCGGGGTTACGGGATTCCCTGGCGTCCGAAGAAAAGAGAGGTGTTCGGGGGATCAGCTCCGCTTCCAGTCGGTGCCGGTGTGTTTCTCCCACTTTCCGCCGCCCGCGAGGTCGGTGTTGAACCACTCGTCGCCCTTGGACGGGTTCGGGAGAGCAGCGTCGCGTTCAGCCTGGGTGCCGACGCCCCTGTGGATGGCCTCCCGCGCGGTGAGCCCCTGACCGAGCCGGTCCGGGCCGAGCAGGTCCCGCCATCCGAGGGCCGGTGCCCGCAGACGGGAAACGAAGGTCCGGTAGGCGGTCGCGTCCTTGGCCGCGCGGTAAAGGAGCAGCGAGCCGTCGGCGTCCCGGACCAGGCTCGGCGTGTAGCAGCGCTCGAGGAATGGCCCGCTGCCGTTCTTGAACACGGGGTTGATCTCCGCCTTGCGCCAGTGGACACGGTCCCAGGACCATGCATAGCCGATTCCGGCGTTTCCCGCGGAGCCCCCGGAGTAGAGCATCCACCATCTCCCGTCGGGAAGCCGCTCGACGTGGGCGGCGGAGACGTAGCCGTTCACGCCTTCCCAAGGCTGCGGGTCGATCAAGCCGGAGAGGATCGGGCCGTTCCCGAACAACTTCCATACGACCGCGTCATTGGAGCAGGCCAGACCGAGGCTGTCGTTGCCGCCGGTCGAGGCGATGAAATACATGGCGTAGCGCCAGGTGAACGGTCTTCCTTCGACCGAGGTGGGCAGCGGGTTGTACCAGAGAAATGATGGCCCGTAATGACCGCGGTTCCAGACCTGGACGCTTCCCTCGGTCACCAGGTCACCGGAACACGGGGTATCGCCCGTGAACGCGGCGGGGGCAACCGACGGATCACAGACCGCTGTGCGCAGACCGGCCATGGCATAGGGCTGGTTGGGAACGTCCGGGTTCCAGTAGAGGATGCGCAGCCGGTCAGCGGCCTCCAGCGCGCAGACCACGTGATAGCCGTTGGCCGCGATGCCGGTGACTTTTTTCTCAGCGTCCCAGGCAAAGCCGTTGTCGGAGAAAGCGCAGCTCATGCCCGCTCCGTCGCCATAATATGCGATGAAGTCCCGAACCCGAGTCCCGTCGTGGAAACCGCCCGGGGACCGGAGGACGCGGACATAGTAAGCACGCCCGGCGGTTAGAGGCAGGACGTGCGGGTAGCGGTGGTCGAACACGACCGGCGGCAGCCCCTCGGGCGGTTCCGTGCCGGAGGGGACCAGCAGCAGGCCGAGGTCAACGGCGCGCAGCAAGTCCGTGGTCATCGCCTGAACGACGGAGTTCTTTCCGGGGCCGAGCGTACCCGTAAGCCCGGGCAATTCCAGAATCGTATCGGTGTTGCTCTTGATGGTGATGCTCATGATTGGGTCCTCCCGGCCTGCGCCGCAAGCGCCGCGGCGGACAGGTCTTCATGCAGGTATCCGGCGTCCATCAGTTCCCGGTTGATCCGCCCGGCTTCGATCTCCTCCCGCCGGATGCGGGCCATGAGTCCGGCGAACTCCTCAGCGTCGTTCGGGGAAATGCCATGCCGCTCCTCGATGCGCCGCATGCGCGCGTCCAGGTTGGCGAGCAGTTCGAGAGTGTGGTCCCGCAGGACACCGTCGCGCTTCTCCTGGGGTGACGGTATGAACTCGGTCAATCCGCCTTGTCTTCGAACGATCATGACATCCCTCCGATCAGCTCAGCGTCGCGCCGAGGGTGTGAATCCTCGGGTACACCAGGTTGTTGCCGGTCATCTCCGCCTTGTAGCGG
>Ga0302253_1000829_pt1 | contig 22012 bp, 21 predicted proteins | sample AAG_RA_Trp_MG_FD_193537 | JGI IMG/M metagenome (GOLD analysis project Ga0302253, IMG submission 193537) | Enriched activated sludge microbial communities from anaerobic digester in WTTP, New Holstein, Wisconsin, United States - AAG_RA_Trp | ecosystem: Engineered > Bioreactor > Anaerobic >...
ATAATTCAAAATCCGCCATGTAGGTCAGCCAGGTCAGCGGCTGGTAAAACCCGCACTCCGTTGCGGTGAAGGCCCATTTCAGATTCTCCCAGGTCAGGCCCTTCTGAACATGGACATTCTCCATGACGTAATCCTGGTCGTCATAGTACACAAATTCATGATGCTGCACCTGCCAGTAAACGATCAGGGTGAAGGCAAGCAGCACCAGGGTGATCAGAATGGCTTTCCGTCTTCTCCGGATGGTGTTGGAACAAGTCAGGATCCCAATATGTTCCTCACGGTCAGACAATGGCATACTCCTCTCCGCCTTCCTCTTCCTAATTCTTCAGATCTTCCTCGGCTATCTGCAGATTTCGCCGGACCGATTTACAATCCGGATTCAGCTTAAGAGCTTTTTGGAAATAGGGTATCGCTTCACGAGATTTCTTCTCCTGCATCAGGGCAATCCCCACGTTATTATAGGCATCCATAACCTTACTCTTAGGCTCCAATTCCAGGAACTTCAAATAAAAAGGCACGGCTTGTGCGTATTTTCGTTGTGTGAAGAGGGACGTTCCCATATTGAACAGTGCCTCAGGAAACGGAGGATTTATTCGTAAAGCTTCCTTAAAATGAACCATGGCCTCGGATATCTTGCCTTCTCTCGCGAGTGCCGCCCCCAGATTGTTATGGGCAACATGGTTGTCCCGGGTCACGGCGAGGGCATGACTAAAAAGCGTCCCGTTGTTTTGCCAATATTGAACTTGCCTGAATGACAATCCGCTCAGGACAACGAACACGCCAATGATAAGAACCAAGAAAATTCGTTTCCCCAAAAGGAAGCGTCGTAAAAGTGCCTGCACACCCCATGCTGTAATAATAAAAATGCCAATAAGGGAAAGATAGGTATAACGGTCGGCATTGGCATGGCTGCCAATCTGGACCACGCCGATAACAGGCACCATGGATCCCAGAAACCATAACCAGCCGACAGCCAGGTAGGGGTGGGACCTGTGCCGCCACCAGGCAGCAAGAGAAATAGCGATCAGAATCGTTCCGGATAACATCACTATAGAAAAAGGAAAATGCCCGGGGTGGGGATAAAATACTGATAACTCAAGAGGCCAGACCATTCTCCAGAGATACTGAACGTAGGATACGACGGCATTCGCAAAACGGGCATCCAAGGGCAGGAAGTCCAGGGATTTCAATGCACCAATCTGTTTTTCACCGATGACGGCCAATAATCCACCCCCAATCGAAACAAGAATCAGGGGAATTTTTTCACCCAGGAGAAACCGGATGGATTTGCTTCGCGAAAGCACAACCCCAGCATAACCGGAAACGCGCCCCAGGGGCCAGAAATCAAGGAGCATCAAGACAAAAGGGAGGGTGATGACCATGGGCTTTGCCATAACCCCCAGGATATATGTGACCAGAACCAGGACGTAACGACCGATGCGCGGTTTCCCGGCATAAAAGACATAGGCCAGCATGGTCAGGAACCAGAAAAAACCGCTGACCACATCCTTTCGTTCTGCAACCCAGGCGACCGATTCCACGTGTAAAGGGTGAAGGGCGAACAATGCGGCCACAAAAGCGCTCCGCCACAGGGTACCCGTCATGAGGTTCAGAACCCAGAACAACAGCACCGTATTAGCCAGATGAAAGATTAAATTTGTCCAGTGATATCCCCCGGCTTTTAACCCGTATAATTCAAAATCCACCAGATAGGTCAGCCAGGTCAAGGGCTGGTAAAACCCGCATTCCGTCGCCATAAAGGCCCATCCCAGATTCTCCCAGGTCAGCCCATGCTGTAGACGGGCATTCTCTGTCACGTAATCCTGGTCGTCATAGACGAAATTGAATTCCTGAACCGACCAGTAGACGATCAGAACGGAAAGAGCCAGAAAGATACTGATGATTAACTTCTTTTGAAGGCAGGGTATATTGGCATCGCTACTGATTTGCACGGGAGGCATACCTTCGGAACACTTCTATCAACGTTTTTTCATCCGGGCGATAAGCCGAATACATGACGGCATGATCAATCTGAAGGATCACATTCTCTATCCTCTGTCCTTGAGTCTCTGCCAGCACATTTTCTACCATGTCTTTCAAAGAAACGGCATCATCAAGTTCATGATAAATTTCAATAAGGGCCAGTTTCGTATCAAGACTCTCCGGTCTTTCCTTGCGAATAATCTGCCAGATTCGGACGGCATCGAGATAATTACCTTCTTTTCTTGATATTTGGGCCCGAACGATAAGCGGCTGGAGCTGCTTATCATCCAGCAACAAAGCTTTCGTCGCTATCTTTTCCGCTTCCCTGTAACGCCCAAGATAAAAGAGCAAAATCGCCGTATATCCATGATATTTTGAATTATTAGGACTTTTCCGCAGGACGTCTTCCATCATTTTCAAGGCCTCCCGCAGGTGATTTTCCTTCCATTTGATCAGGGCGATGCCTGCCAGAGGCGCTGTATATGGAGGGTATGTTGACAGCGCCTTTTTATAGCACTCCATGGCCTTTGCATCCTGATCGACACTGCGCCACATTTCTCCCAGATCATACTCTACCTCGGCTTTCTGGAAAGTGCTGGAATAGTTGTCAAGCTCATAGGCACGGGACAGTTCGAGAAAAGCCTTTTTCATATAACCCGCTTCGGCGTAATGCTTTGCCAGGTGAACATGAACGCGGCTGAGATTGGGATACTTGGCGGCATTGTCCAGCCAGAGGGAAAAATCGGAACGGAAAATATAATTCCGGGCATGAACGGTATAGACCTGTCCCAGGATCAGAAAGGCACACAGCATGACAAGGGAAAAACGAAAGATTGGCTTACATTTAAAATATTCCCAGGCCCGGATAATGGCCAGAGCCGGTAAAACGAAGAAAAACATGGAGGGGATATAATTGCGGTGATCAAAGATCAACTCCAGGGGAATAATGCTTGCTTCGATCAGATGATTCAGGAAGAAAAACAGGATGCAAAATGAGACGAGGGGTCTTTTACGGGCCATAAGAGCCGAAAAAGCAATTAAGCACAGGATCGTGATGATTGAAAGAAAGGTCGTCCAGGGCTGGAACAAACCTTTCGAAACCGGAATATCATGAAGCAAAGCCAGGCGTTCCGCCGCCGGGTAAAGAAGAAGGCTGATATAATAGACCAGAATTCTTGATTCCGTCAGCAGGCGTTCACCCAGGGTAAACGGCCGTCCCTGATAACCGTTCAGAATGCCGTTCGTATATAAATACAATCCCGCCGCCACTGCCATAAGAACGGCCGGTACCAACGACCACTTTAGGATTTTTCTAAGGTTTTCCCCAGAAAGATCCTGGAAGAAGAGAAGTTCATACAGGAAAAGCGTCACCGGTATGATGGCGGCATTCTCCTTGGTGCCGACAGACAGAACGGCTGCCAGAAAAGCCAGGCAGAAAAAAACATACCCCTGAATCTTTCCCCGGGCAGTTCTTCCCCGCAGATAGAAATACATCGTCATCAGATAAAAAAGGCCCGCCATGCTGGCCATCCGCTGAACGATGATCGTCACTGCCGTGATCTGCAGGGGGCTCGTCGCCCAGAGCAACGTCGCAAGAAAGGCCACGGGCAGGGCACAGGGGCCGTACCGGTCCCGCAGTGATGGAAGGGAAAGGGTCCTGTAAATCAGGAGGAACAGGAAGATGGCGGCAAGGAAATGGATGGCAAAGTTGACGAGGTGATAACCGAAAACATTTAGGTCATCCCAATAGTGGTTCAGGGCAAAACTCAGGTAAGACATGGGACGAGAAATTTTTCCCTGAAATGAAAAAGATTTCCGAATATCTTCCCAATTCAGGGTTTTAAGGTGAACGTTTCGGTTTTCCGTGATGTTGGCATGATCGTCAAAGTGCCAGTCGTTGTCGAAGTTGTTGCCGTAGGAAACAAGCAACACCAGAAAAAGGCCGATCAGTAAAACAATCGCCTTTGCTTTTCCAGTGCTTTCAAATAATTTCCTGTTCAATCGGCTACCCTGTGCAACAGTACAATCAAAAAAAGGGTGAGGGGAAACCCCTCACCCTCATACATACAAACTACTGTTCTCGCTTACTTTTATTCGGTTACCGTGGTTCCGCTTGCATTCACCGTCGTCGTTCTGCCGCCGGCGGTGTGTGAAGATACGATCGTAAAGGCGGTCTGACCACCTTCAGTAATATCTGTGTCCACACCAGTCGTGGACTTGAATCCGTGGGCAAGAGCTTCATCAACGCCAAAAGTTCCGTTCGGTACATCATCGAAGTAGTCCATCGCCGCCGTGTACGCCGCTCTGGCATCCGCCTGGGCCGCCCGCGTGTAAGCCCGGATACGGTACTGCATGAACTGCGGAATGGCGATGGCCGCAAGGATACCGATGATGGCGATGACGATCATGAGTTCGATCAGGGTGAAACCTTTCTGTCCTCTTTTCTTGTGAAATTTCTGAAACATTTCCTTTCCTCCTTCTCTCTGTTTAAGTTTTTAATATTATACCTGTTCTGTACAACGTTTCTGTTTTTCGCCGGCCATGGATTCCCTCGATCACCCCCCGTCATTTTCACAATCCGTGACGCTGAAAAGATTCTTCGCCGCTGTCGTTCCTCAGAATGACAAAAACGGACTTTTTACCGGTTCATCACTTTTTGAATCATCCCTTTTCCGGGGAGGATTGGCAGTCGCCATTCTATTAGCAATAGGAATGCCAACATGACCGGAAGGAGGGGAATATATCGAAAAATGAGTGATATCGGGCACCAATGAATTCTTTTAAAATACGCCTCAACTGTACCAGTGATTTTTATCCGTTATTCTCACAGAGCGCCAAGTGATTTTCACGGAAATCATGTTTGTCCGGGCAAATTCAGGGGGCCATTTTCTTCGACTCATTTCCATCTGGGTTGACACCGGCCGGCATGCAAGGCATCTGATGACAATAAAGTACTGATATTAAGGAATATCTCTTAACAGAGACAAGGCGGTTAATGGATTCATCCAAAGCGTTCGATTGAGGAAGTCTCGATTTTACAGGGTAATGCAATTGACGGCACCGTCGTCAAAGTTATGACGAATCAGGGAGGGACAATACCGGTTCGGTTTTTCTCTTTACAAGACTCCTCTTCATATTATACAAGCAAACCTACAGGATCACTGTGAAAGTCCCCACTTTTACGTGGATATGAGCAATATAAGCAGACACACATCTTATTTACGGGATGAAAAAAATAATTATTACTTCGGCAATTTAATTGCTTAATTCCTGTCATTCCGTCGAAAGACGGAATCCATAATGGATTTGACTGGATGCCGGATCGAGTCCGGCATGACGTTTTTGATATTTACTTGCCGATGTAATAATTAATTGTCATTCCGGTGCAGGCCGGAATCAAGACCTCGCTGGGGGCGTGACAAAGCAACAAAAGCCGAACCGGTATCCGGATTATGGTCTGAAGAAAGAAGTCCCGGGAATGGATTCCGGGTCGCGCTGCGCTTGCCCGGAATGACCGCCTAACAAAAAAAGATAAGCCCGGGTAACAGTGAGAACAGAGGAAAACGAATGTACGAAGTAACGATTAAACGCACCTTTTCCGCCGCCCATTCCCTTAAGGAGATCGGCGGTAAATGCGAAAAGCTGCACGGCCACAACTTCACCGTCGAGGTGTCCGTGGCGGCGGATCAGCTCGACAGCGAGGGTCTGGTCGTCGATTTCCGCATCCTCAAGGACTGGACGGAACGGACCATCAGGGAACTGGATCACAAGTACCTGAACGAAATCGGAATCTTCCAGGGGAAGAACCCCTCGTCGGAAAACATCGCGAATTATATTTTCAACCAGCTTTCCGCGAAAGCCGCCGCTCCGGGAATCCGGGTGACCCGCGTCACCGTGTGGGAGTCGGAAAGCGCCAAGGTCAGCTACACGGGTCCGGGTCATGATTGACGTCCAGAGTCAGAAAGACAACCGTCATATCGACATCCGGAAAGTCGGGGTCAAGGGCATCAAGTACCCGATCACCGTCCTGGACCGCGACAAGGGCAACCAGCCGGTCAACGCCACGATCAACATGTACGTGAACCTGCCCCACCGTTTCAAGGGAACCCACATGAGCCGGTTCGTGGAAATCCTGAACGAATTCCGCGGCCAGATCAACATCCGGACCTTTCACCGGATTCTGGAACGTTGCAGGGAAAAGCTCCATGCCGAATCGGCCCACATGGAAATCGAATTCCCCTATTTCATCGAAAAGACCGCCCCGGTTTCCCATGCGAAGAGTCTGATGGAGTACCGCTGTACCTTCTCCGGTGAAAACGGCAGCGACAAGACGGATTTTCTCGTCGGCGTCGTGGTCCCCGTCACGACGGTCTGCCCCTGTTCGAAGGAAATCAGCGTGGCGGGAGCCCACAACCAGCGCGGCATGGTGACAGTGAAACTCCGTTTTCAGAAATTTTTCTGGATCGAGGACGTGATCCGTATCGTCGAAGATTCCGCCAGCGGGGAAGTCTATTCCCTCCTGAAACGGATCGACGAGAAGTACGTCACGGAAAAAGCCTATGAAAATCCTCTGTTCGTGGAAGATGTGGTAAGAAACGTCGCCGAACGGTTGAACCGGATCGACAATTTCACCTGGTACAGCGTGGAGGCGGAAAATCAGGAAAGCATTCACAACCACAGCGCTTATGCCTACGTGGAGAAGGAATGATATGAAAACGAAGGGCGGAAAATCTTTTTTCAACCTGTACCACCAGGGATTCATCCGGACGGCCGTCTGCGTTCCCGACGTGAAGGTCGGCGACCCTTACTTCAATACGGACAGGACGATCGAGACGGCCCGGGAAGCGGCCCGGGGGAAAGCGGTCTTCGCCCTGTTCCCCGAGCTGGGCCTGTCCGCCTATTCCAATGAAGACCTTTTCCACCAGGACGCCCTCCTGAAAGGGGTGACCGACAACCTGGAGCGTCTGCTGGAGGCCACCGCCGATATTCCGGTTATCATCGTGGTCGGCGCGCCTCTGCGGGTGGAGGCACGCCTCTTCAACTGCGGTCTGGTTCTGTACGAGGGTAAAATACAGGGCGTCGCCGTCAAATCGTACCTGCCCAATTACCGGGAATTCTACGAGCGGCGCCAGTTCAGTCCTGCGGAAGAGGCGCCGACCGGGACGATCGATCTTTGCGGCCGGGAGGCCATTCCCTTCGGGGCCGACCTCCTCTTCGAAGCGGAAAATATTCCAGGCTTCCGTTTTTTCATCGAAATCTGCGAAGACCTCTGGGTCCCGATTCCCCCATCGAGCTTCGCCGCCATGGCCGGCGCAACCGTCATCGGGAATCTTTCGGCCTCCAACGTGACCATCGGTAAATCGGAATACCGTCACGATCTGGCGGCCAACCAATCCGCCCGCTGCGTCTCCGCGTATCTTTACGCCGCCGCCGGCCCCGGGGAGTCGACAACAGACCTTGCCTGGGACGGCCAGGCCATGATCTACGAAAACGGCAACCTCCTGGCCGAATCGGAACGCTTTTCCCGGAAATCCCAGGTTATTTATGCCGATATCGACCTTGACCGCCTTATCCAGGACCGGATGCGCCTGAACAGTTTCGGCCAGAGCACCCGCATCCACCGGCGGACACTGGAGAACTTCCGCAGGATCTCTTTTGCGGTCGCGACTCCGGAGGATAAAAAACTCCTTCTCGACCGTGAATATTCCCGGTTCCCCTATATCCCGTCAGACCCTGCAAAACTCGATCAGCGGTGTTACGAAGCCTACAACATCCAGGTCCAGGGTCTCGCGAAACGCCTGGTAGCGTCGGGAATCAGGAACGTCGTGATCGGCGTCTCCGGCGGACTGGATTCGACCCACGCCCTGATCGTCGCCGCCCGGACGATGGACCTGCTGGCATACCCCCGATCGAACATCAAGGGCTACACCATGCCCGCCTTCGCCACGACGGAGAGAACCCTCAACAACGCCCGGAAACTCATGCAGTCCCTCGGCGTGGATGCCAACGAAATCGACATCCGTCCCAGCTGCCTGCAGATGCTGAAGGACATCGGGCATCCCTTTCACAACGGCGATTCCGTTTACGACATTACCTTCGAGAACGTTCAGGCGGGGGAACGGACCTCCCACCTGTTCCGCCTCGCCAACCTGCTGGACGCGCTGGTCGTCGGCACGGGAGACCTCAGCGAGCTGGCCCTCGGATGGTGCACCTATGGCGTGGGCGACCACATGTCCCACTATAACGTCAACGCCTCCGTCCCCAAGACCCTCATTCAGCACCTCATCCGCTGGGTGGCGTCCTCCGGCCAGTTTTCGGCGGAGGCATCCCGGACCCTCCTGGATATCCTGGGAACGGAAATCAGCCCCGAACTGATCCCCGGGGACACAGGCGATCAACCGGCCCAGAAGACGGAAGAGGTTGTCGGACCCTATGAACTTCAGGATTTCAACCTCTTCTACACTTCCCGATTCGGCTACCTGCCGGCAAAGATCGCTTTTCTGGCCTTCTGCACCTGGCGCGACAGGGGAAGGGGGCGCTGGCCCGACATACCGAAGCAGGACAAACATGAATATTCCCTGAAGGAAATCAAGCACTGGCTGGGCGTGTTTCTCTACCGCTTCTTCCAGATCAGCCAGTTCAAGCGTTCCTGCATCCCGAACGCTCCGAAGGTCGGCTCCGGCGGTTCCCTCTCGCCTCGTGGTGATTACCGGGCGCCGAGCGACGGCGAAGCCAGGGCCTGGCTGGAAAACCTGAAAGAAATCCCCGACGGAGACTGAGATGACAAATGGTTCCTACAGAGATTTCGACGCGACGGAACTTTTCTGCCCCAAGTGCCGCAAGGCCGTCCCGGTGAGGAAAAGGCTGCTGCTCGTCCTGGCCGAAGGGGACAAATACGACTATACGTGTATTTACTGCGGAACGTCCGTGGGAGACAAGATGGTGACCCGCGGGGACGGGGACGGTCTGACGTTTCGGGTCGAATAGGAATCTGCGCACGGTCATGCCTGAGCACGCCGGCTTTTTGCTTGTCATTCCAAGACGCACCGGCTTTTTTCGTGGTTCCGAGGAGCGCCTTTTTTTGTCATTCTGAGGAGCGGCAGCTTTTTTGTCATTCTGAGGAGCGACAGCGACGAAGAATCTCAAGTGCACAAAAAGCGAGATCCTTCGCTTCGCTCAGGATGACACACCCTGAGGGTGAAACGGCACTCAGGATGACAGCCATGGAAAGACCGGCGGTTAAAATGACACCGGACACACACCGAAGAACATCCTGCCGCTTTCGTCATTCCGAAGAGCGGCGGCTTTTGTCATTCTGAATTGCACTATTTTTTTGTCTGAGGCAGGCAAGCTTTTTTGTCGTTCTGAGGAGCGACAGCGACGAAGAATCTCATCGGCGGAATAAAAGCTCATGGGCAATTACTACGTTTACATCCTCACAAACAAATCGAGAACGCTCTATGTGGGAATGACCAACAACCTTGAGCGTCGCATATACGAACATAAAAACAAACTCGTTCCGGGTTTTACATCCAGGTATAATTTGAATGTTCTTCTGTACTACGAACAGACAGCAGATGTGCTTTCGGCCATTGCACGTGAAAAGCAGATAAAGGGCTGGCTAAGATCGAAAAAAATTGCGTTGATCGAATCGCAGAACCCCAAATGGTTGGATTTATCGGCCCGGATATTCCCTTGAGTGCTATCGGACGGTGAGAAAGTTATTGCTTGGCGGGCATAACAGGGTTGTTGTTCAAAGGCTCGCAAGCTTTTTTGTCATTCTGAGGAGCAACAGCGACGAAGAATCTCAAGTGCACAAAAAGAGAGATCCTTCGCTTCGCTCAGGATGACAATTAAGGGGGAAAGATCGTAAGAACGAACCACGGATGAAACGCGGATGACGGCCGCCGGGTGGGGCATCCTCGGGCGCAGGAAAGAACTCGGAACAACCCCTTTGACGGATCATGCCCGGAGGCTTCAGCCCTTTTTCCCCCGATTTTCCAGGGCTTTTCTTAATTTTTCCGCCATACTGCCCAGGCCCGTCTCCGAATTCCCCCTTTGAGGCGTATCGGCGAAAACCACATTCGCCTCCCGCGCGTGCAAAGTTCCCTCGTAGTATTCCCCAAGAAGCCCCCGGCTGTGTTCGTCTTCGTGGCAATACACGCAGAGATTCTCCCAGTTGCTGCCGTCGGAAGGATTGTTCTGATGATTTCCGTCCTTATGATGAACCGTCAAAAGCTGCCGGTTTGTCTCATCGAACTGCCTGCCGCAACGGGCGCAGACCAGACCGTGAAGGCGGAGGGACCGCTCGCGGTAATCCTCGCCCGGCGGTTTCTGGCTGTTCTTTTTGATTTCCCTGACGACATCCTCCGCAGAACGGACAGGTTGTGAAGGATCCTTTTTAATTTTTGTCTCTACGCGGCCCCATTTGCTGCCGAAACTGACTTTCCCCACCGTAAAACCTCAAATTGGCCTCAGCCGTCAAAACCTTTCCGCCCGGTTGCCCCAGGCAACAAAGGTACGGACAAATGCGGAAGCCCCTTTACATAAAGCAGCCAGGTTTCGTCCCCCGCCGAGAACGGGGGTGAGAAGACCGGCTTTCAACCTGTCTTCCACCACCGGAATCACGGCCAGCAGGGCGTGAACCTGATTGAGCCGGTTCGAAAGATTTTCCACCTGAAAATGAACTTGGGACGACGTATCCTTAATGTGAGCGGTAATGTCTTCCACATTCCGGAGAATTCCCGGCAGGGAGCGGTTCAGATGCTCAATGGCCGGGAGAAGCCTTTGTAACATCCTCCAGAGTTGGAAGAACACCGCCGCCAGGGAACCCGCCAGCAGCAGGAAGGCTATACTCAGGATAACAAAGCTGATTTCAAGCATCGTATGCACCCGCGGATCAATCGTTGAATGGTTAAGCGTCCGTCCTGCCTTTTTCTTCCTTGAAGGCCTCGATTCCCGCATCAAGCGCTTTCTTCAGGCGTGTCTTATTGTCCAGCAGCGTTTCTTTTCCTTTTTCCGTCAGTTCGGTTACGGACTCCTCGACATCATCCACCTTTTCCCGAGCCATCGATTGGATTTCCTTTGCTTTTCTGATCGCCGTTTCGTAAGCCTTCTTGCTTTTTTCCAGGGCAACCTCATATTCTTCCTTGGCCTTTTTGATGATCTCGTCGGTCTTGCGGGCAATGTCCTCCCGGGTTTCCTTACCGCTTTTGGGAGCGAAAAGGATTCCCGCGGCGGCACCGATCAGTCCGCCGATCAGCGCCCCTTTCAGGAAATCACTGGTTTTCATGGTCATGATCTCTTCTCCTTTCTCAAGCCATTGAATTGAATTGTTCCGTTCGATTATCCACAGCAATCAATAATTCGGCAAGTAACCGATATCGGAAAATCCTTGCTTCTGATTCAAAATAACACAGACAGAAAAGCGGCTCAAGACAAAAAACCCATGAAAAAAGGGCCGATCACCAAAACACGATAATCGACCCTCTATTCTTTTACAAACCGATTCTTCTGAATTACTTTGCTGCCGGAGCTTCAGGGGCTGCGGGAGCTTCAGGTGCTGCGGGGGCTGCCTCAGGGGCTGCCGGAGCCGGAGCTGCCTCAGGAGCGGGAGCCGGTGCTGCCTCAGGAGCGGGAGCCTCGACTGCCGCCTCTTCCGGTTTCTGCTCTTCCGCCTTCTTGCAGCCAACGACTGCGAAAGAAATCGTTGCTACCAAGAGCATGGAAAGAATAATTGCAAATACCTTCTTCATCTAATTGCACCTCCTTTCGTAAATTTCAAACCTTTCGGTGATCTTGATCACCCGTACTGGGGTGCAAAATACTCCTTTTTTTTTAACTGTCAAGAGAATTTTTTTAATACACCTCTTTAAGCTCCTATTATTTGTACACAAAAAAACCGATATCAAGCCTCCGTAGGTTCCCTGATCGATTCGTATTATTCTATTTTATATTGACAACCTGTATGGAAAAGGTGAGACTGACGCAGTTTTATTCAATCATTTCAAAATTATGTTGATTCAAAAGCCTGTTTGGGGCACCGGTTGCGGAGGACAGAGAATGGGCGACATCTATGAAGAAATTCTGAAAGTTAAGAACAGGGGAGAATGCGCGGCCCTGGCCACCTTGATTTCCACGGACGGGTCGACTCCACGGGAACAGGGTGCGAAGATGCTGATCCGCCAGGACGGCGGCATCGAGGGAACCATCGGCGGGGGACTGATGGAAAAGATGGTCCGGGAAGAAGCGGAAAAGGTCATCGAGAACGGCATCCCCAAAATGGTTCACTTCGATTTAACCGGCGGAAAAGAAGGCGGAATGATCTGTGGTGGCGTTGCTACCGTTTATATCGAAGCCATTGTACCCAAATCCGCCATTTATATTCTGGGCGCCGGTCATATCGGGTTCTATCTCGCACGCATTGCCAAGATGACGGACTTCCGCGTCGTCGTTTGCGATAATCGGCCGGAATACGCCAATCGGGAACGTTTCCCCGAAGCGGATGAAATTATGGCTGAGGAATATGAAAACATATTCAAAAAGCTCGCCGTCAATCAATCGGCTTTCATCGTGATCGTTACCCACGGACATACTCACGACCAGGAAGTCCTCGAATGGGCCGTCACCACAAAGGCCGCATATATCGGCATGATCGGGAGCAGGAAGAAAACACGGCAGGTTTTCGATAATCTGATATCCAAGGGGTTTTCCCGGGAAGATATTGAAAATCGTGTTCATTCTCCGATCGGCTTGGACATCAAGGCGGAAACGCCCGGGGAAATTGCCGTCAGTATCATGGCCGAGATTATTCAGGTCCGTTACAGCGAAGGATCTGATGCGAAACATGCCTGTTGTTCCGACTAACGTGTATTGCTTCCCCGAAGCAGAATGATTACATTGGTTTTTCAGGATGAGGGAAGCAACCATTTTGTTTAACCAACCATAGGGGAGAAAACATGCTGAAATCAATAGACGAAGTCCAAAGCGCCATGGAAAGGGCGAATTATATCTGCGAAAGATCGCTGGCCACATCCATCTATCTGGCCCAGGCTCTCGGCAAACCCTTGCTCCTGGAAGGAGAAGCCGGGGTCGGAAAAACGGAGGTGGCAAAGGTCATCGCGCAAATTCTGCAGACCAAGCTGATCCGCCTGCAGTGCTATGACGGTCTCGATTCCAGCCATGCCCTGTATGAATGGAATTATCCCAAGCAGATCCTGGCCATCAAGATCGCCCAGGCACAGGGAGAAACCGGTCGTTCGGGCCAGGACGACAATATTGAAAAGACCATTTTCAGTGAAAAGTTTCTCCTCACCCGTCCGCTCCTCGAAGCGATCACGTCCGATTCCGATGTTCCCGTCGTGCTTCTGATCGATGAAATCGACCGGTCCGATGAAGAATTCGAAGCGTTCCTGCTGGAAGTGCTCTCGGATTTTCAGATTACCATTCCCGAAATCGGAACGATCAAGGCCAAGGTCATCCCCTATGTCATCGTCACTTCCAACGGAACACGGGAACTCCATGACGCCCTGAAACGGCGCTGCCTGTACCACTGGATCGATTACCCCTCCTTCGAAAAGGAATTGAGCATCATGCTCAAGAAAGTACCGGAAGTGCAGCGGGGGCTGGCCCAGCAGGTCTGCGCCCTTATGCAGAAAATACGGACCATGGATCTTCTCAAGTCGCCGGGCATCGCGGAGACCCTCGATTGGGCACAGGCCCTGGTGGCTTTGAACAAGGAAGCCCTGGATGAAGAAACGATCGAGCAGACCCTGGGCTGCATCATGAAGTACCGGGAAGACATGGATAAATTCAGACAGCTGTTCAAGGCCACATCGGAAACCTGCGGCGGCTGTTCGCCCATCAATATCGCCTAAGGGGATGTCATGAACGGGAACGGACCGGCTCCGGTCAAGAAAAAGGGCTGTAAAAATTCATCGCTCTTTTTTCAGCACTTCATCAATTTCTGCCGGGAGCTGAAAAAAGAGGGCATCAAGTTGACCATGAGGCAGGAAATCGATGCCTGCCGGGCCCTCAATTTTATTGACGTTCTGAAGTTTGCCGACTTCTACGCCACCATGAAAACGAACCTCGTCTCCTATCATGACGATATCCCCGTCTTTGACCGCATTTTTTACAGCTTCTGGGATTTTGCCGAAAAAGAACAGACAACACAGCCCATTGAAGGACAGGAAAAAACCTCCCCGCAGGATTCTCCGATCAACCTGGAAAAGAAAATGGCAGATGAATTCCCCCTGGGAGATGCCGCAAGAGAAAACCCCGAGGAGAACCTGGAAGAATCGGAGGCCCCCACCTACAGTCCGGCGGAACGGCTGAAGGAAAAAGATTTCGGAGACTTCGGGTCCGAAGACCTGGACATGATCAAGAAGGCCATCGCCATGATCACCCAGCGGATGAAGGTCCGGGAAAGCCGCAGGAAAAAGGCCAGCAGGAAGAAGGATTTCTTCGACCTGAGACGGACCCTGCGGAAAAACCTGCGTTTCGGCGGCGACATCATCGATCTGGCCTGGAAAACCCGGAAGATCAACCGGACACACATCGTCCTTCTCTGTGATGTCAGCGGTTCCATGGAACGGTACAGCCGTTTTCTCATCCAGTTTCTCTACGGCCTGCAGCAGCGGACTCAGGGGAAGGTCGAGACGTTCGTTTTCAGCACCCGCCTGACCCGGATCACGCACATTCTCCACCGGGAAAATTTTGAGAAAGCCCTGGTAAAAATATCCCAGACGGTCCTGGACTGGTCGGGCGGCACCAAGATCGGCGAATCCCTGAAGATCTTCAACCGCAAGTATGCGGCGAGCGTCATCGACCGGAAAACGATCGTCATGATCATCAGCGACGGGTGGGACCGGGGAGACGAGATCACGTTGCAGGAAGAAATGGAACGGCTCAAGCAGAACGCCTATCACGTGATCTGGCTGAATCCGCTTCTGGGAAGCGCCTCTTACGAACCGACCTGCAAGGGCATGATCACGGCCCTTCCCTACGTGGACCAGTTCCTCCCGATCCACAATCTGAACAGTCTGGTCGAGTTGGGCCAGACCCTCTACCGCATCAGTTAACCGGATCGTTTGCGGTCAAAATCCGAATAAAAGGATTTCAGTCGTCTTTATCCCAGAAATCCCCCTTTTGATGCCGGGAGGTCTGCCACCGGAACAGGGCACAGGGATACATGTAAAGCAGGCGGCTCCGCTTCATCCAGATGCTCTTCGGATAGCGGGCATCGAGAATCTCGTAGGATTCCTTGAAATGATCTCGATTATGATCGACATGGTAGCGGAAAATCCCCCGCATGAAGAACCCCTCCGGGGCCTGGACGCTGCCCGGATAATCGCGGGTCAGAATTTCGACACACTCCCTTCCCTCTTCCAGCATTCCCAGATCGTAGTACGATTTGGCCATTCCCAGCAGCAGAAAGGCCATCAGGGCGTTCACTTCGAGCATCCCGGTTGAACGTTCCTCTTCGTTCCCTTCCGGATTCAGAAGAATACAGGTCGGCGTGAACTTGACATTGTAGGTTTTGAACCATGACGGATCTTCCGGGGTGACCCGCACGGCAAGAATTTTTTTATCAAACAGGCGGATTACCTTTTCCTGGTCATAGGAGCCGGATTCCATCTTCTGGCAGAAATAGCAACCGGGGGAACAAAAGAAAAGGAAGAGAGGCAACTTTTCCTCACCGCTTCTCTGGTGGGCCAGCGCCACATCGCCTATCCAATCGATTTTTTCCGGCATGACATGTTCTCTGCTTCGATTCCTCGGGAATCAGGCCGTTTGCCGCGGCAGTTGGAAGAGGATGGCTTCCAGGGCTGCGCCGCCCAGGGCCCTGGCCTTATCCGAAATGGTGAAACAGGCCTCGCGTTTCGCGCGGGGATCGACGTCCCCCGCTTTCAGGCCCCCGGTGACCCGGATTCCGTCACGGAGAAGCCCCCGCACCACACCCGCGATAACCGTCTTGACCGCTTTTCCTTCGACTTCGGCAATGACATCCCCCGGGGAAACGCGGTCGCCGATTGCCCGGATATTATGAAAAATCCCGTCGGCGGATGCCCGGAGGACCCGTTCGATGCCGTAACCCGCGATATCGCCCGGGATACCGGTGTTGGGTTCCGCTTCTCCTGTGAATATCAATCGCCCCAGATCGTGGCCACGGTTGGTTTCGATCACGATATGCACGTCCTTCCCGGCCGTAAATCCCGGTCCCATGCCGATGACCAGGGGCGCATCGGTGACCGCCGTCCCGACATTGCGCTTGGCCAGGATTGCGTCGATGATCACCTGCGGTTTCAGGGTTTCCCTGATCCGGTTCTCCGGATCGATGAAAAGCGGTATCCTGCCCTCTTCCCAGAGCCGATACATATCCGACGGATTGTCGATCAACCGGGCCGTCACCCCTTCCACGGTTTTCTCGCCGTCGTAAACGGACTCGCAATAACAGACTTCCCGACGCACCGCCAGGGGCTCTGCAATTTCGGTCAGGCAAAGCTTGAAGCCTGCCCTGAAAAGCCGGTGGGCGACACCGCTCGCCTGCTCCCCGGCCCCCCGGATTAAAACCACCGTTTCCGCAATATCGCCGAACAACCTTCCTTCCCCAACGGCCATCGTCCGCTCCCTCCTTCGCAAAGCCTCCTCACCGACGAGGCGCCTGAAGAAACTTTCTATCCCCCATTTCGGGCTTTCATGCTATATAACCAGCCAAAGCTTGTCAATCATTAATGGCCGTCCAAGGGCCTCTTTTTACGGGATTTAATTATAAAGATAGCGAGGTTGGACATTGATTATCGGAATTGATGTGGGGGGAACCCACACGGATGCCGTTCTGATCAAGGACAGAAGGCTCGTCAAGAAAGCCAAGTTTCTGACCCGGCAGGACCATCTGATGGCATCCCTCCTGAGCGCCGCCGACCACCTCCTGGCGGGAGAGGATGTCTCCCGGATCGAAAGGCTGACCATCAGCACAACCCTTTCGACGAACGCCATCGTGGAACAGAAAATCGACCGTGTCGGCATGGTGATCTCCGCGGGTCCGGGTCTTTCTCCTGCACTGCTGCCAAAATTTCAGGATGCCTATCATGTTTCGGGATACATGAACCACCGGGGCATCGAAGCCGCTTCGCTGAAAGAGCAGGAAATCGAGGGTATCCTCGATGATTTTCGTAAAAAAGGGATTCGACATGCCGGGGTGGCGGGTAAATTCTCCTGCCGGAATCCACAGCAGGAAATCCGGATCGGAGATGAACTGAAACATGCCACGGACCATGTCTCCCTGGGGCATCGCATGTCCGGCCGGCTCAACTTTCCCAGGCGCATGGCGACGACTTATCTGAACGCGGCCGTCTGGTCGCGGCATCGGCAATTTGTCCGTGAAGTTGAGGATTTTATGGCGGAAAAGCGGATCACGGCCCCCTGCTATATCCTGAAGGCCGATGGAGGAACCATCGAGCTGCCTCAGTCGGCGGACACACCGGCACAGACCATCCTGTCGGGACCGGCGGCAAGCATCATGGGGACGCTTCCCTTCGTCAAACCGGGACAGGACGCCGTCATTTTAGACATCGGGGGAACGACGACGGACATCGCCGTCCTGGCGGATGGTATCCCCCTCCTGGAGCCGCTGGGCGTCACCCTTGGGGGTTACAAGACCCTGATCCGGGGACTCCGGACACGCTCGATCGGAATCGGCGGGGACAGCACGGTGAGAATCGTCCAGGGGAGACTCGCCATCGGCCCGGAGCGAACCGGTCCGGCCGTCGCCTTTGGCGGGGCCGACCCCACCCCGACGGATGCCATGGTCGTTTTAGGGCTTCTCCAGATCGGCAACCGGCAGGCCGCCGGGCAGGCACTGCAAACGCTGGCCGGGCAGATGAACCATTCTCTGCCGGAATTGGCGGAGATGGTCTTCTCCCTGACCTGCGACCTGATCAGCCAGGCCGTTATGGACGTGATCGAAGAAATCAATTCCCAACCCGTCTATACGATCCATGAACTCCTGGAAGGGAAAACCATTGTTCCCAAGGCGCTTTACGTCGTCGGGGGCCCCGCGGCAGTCATGGCGGCTCCCCTCGGACAACGTTTGGAGTATCCTTCTCATGTGCCGGAAAATGCCGAAGTCGCCAACGCCATCGGCGTCGCCCTGTCCCGCACAACGGCGGAAGTCGCCCTTCTGGCCGATACGGAACGGGGTGTGCTGACCGTCGCGGAAGAGGGGCTGCAAATGCCCATTTCCAAGCGATTCACACGGGAGGAGGCAATCGGTTTCGCACGGGAGAAACTCCTGGAGAAGGCCCGCCGGCTGGGGGCATCAGAACAGGATATGGACATGGAGATCACCGAGGATCAGGTTTTCCCCATGGTCCGGGACTTTTACGCCACCGGGAAGAACATCCGGATCAAGGTCCAGATCAAGCCGGGCCTGTTGTCTTATCTGCAAGGCGGTGACTGATCATGGGGAAAAAGAGCAAAAAAACCGGCCTGATCTTCTTTCCTGCTTTTGACTGGGCGATCTCGCCCACTCACCCGGAGCGGGAAGAACGGCTGCTTTACACGCAGGACCAGGTGTTCGAAGAGGGACTCCTCGACTTTGAAAACATCGTTGAGTACAAGCCGGGCCTTGCGACGACAGAAGACATCGACCGGACCCATATCTGCGTCCCCGACGCCGCTTCCGTCACGACGGATTCGCACCTGATCGCGGCAGGCGGCGCCATCCGGGCGGCCCGGGCCGTCCTTGAGAAAGAGGTTGACAACGCCTTCGCCCTGGTCCGGCCGCCGGGACACCATGCCATGAAAGTCGTCCACGGCGCCCGGGGATTCTGCAATGTCAATATGGAAGCCATCATGATCGATTACATCCGCCGGCATTACGGGCCGAAGCGGATCGCCGTCATCGACACGGACTGCCATCACGGCGACGGCACCCAGGATATCTTCTGGCACGATCCCCAGACCCTGTGCATTTCCATCCACCAGGACGGGCGCACCCTTTATCCCGGAACGGGCTTTCATCAGGAAATGGGCGGTCCCAACGCCCTCGGGACGACAATCAACATTCCCCTGCCGCCGGGGACGTCGGACGAGGGATTCTTCCATACCCTGGATCACGTCATCCTGCCCATCCTGGAAGAATTCAAGCCCGATCTCATCATCAATTCGGCGGGACAGGATAACCACTATACCGACCCGATCACGAACATGCGTTTCACCGCCCAGGGTTATGCCCGCCTGAACGAAAAGCTCGCCCCGGACATCGCCGTCCTGGAGGGAGGCTATTCCATCGAGAAGGCCCTTCCCTATGTCAATGTGGGGATCATTCTGGCCATGTCCGGTCTCGATTACAGCTGTGTACGGGAACCCGATTACGACGCCGCATCCCTGAAACAGACAAACGACATCACCCGGTTTGTGGAAAAATCGGCGGAGATGGCCTACCAGGTCTGGAAAGAGCGGAAGACCTTCAGAGAAAAGATTGTAGGCCGTAATCGATCCATGACCAGGCGGAAACACATCTATTACGACACGGATGGAATCAGCGAAGAGCAGGAGGAAACCGTCCGGATATGCGAGGATTGCGGCGGCGTGGTGACGATCGATTCCCAGGCGGATACGGGACGGAAAATATTCGCCGTCATCGTGCCGTACCTGGCCTGCCCACGGTGCAGGCAAGCGGGCGAGGAGGCCTATGATAAAGCCGACAGGCGAGGGTATGCAGGCGTCTACTTCCAGGACAAGGACCGGGACCTTTTCCTGGTGAAATGATGGTTTAACAATCCCCCTTTTACCCTGATTGTGGTATGGAGAGGTAAATTTATTGCACAAGGAGCAGATGAAATGAGCGATGAGGAAATAACCCGCAAACGAACCCAGGAAACGGCGAAAAAACTCTTCGGCGGCGGGGTGAAGATGGACCCGCCTTACGTCATGTGGAAGGAATTCGACCGTGACCTGGCGAACGAATTCTCCAAATTCATCACCGGGGGCCTCTATTCCCGGACCGTCCTGACCCTGCCGGAAAGACAGATGGTGGCCTGCGCCGTTCTGGGCGCCATCCGGGCGACGGACGAACTGCGACTGCACGTGAATGCCGCGCTGAACGTCGGCTGCGATCCGGAAAAATTGACGGAGGTGTTCTTCCAGATGGCTCCCTATGCGGGCATGCCCGCCGTCAACGAAGCCCTGGAAGTGTACCGGAACGTCTTGAAGGAACGCAACGAATGGCCGATCAAAAAGAAGCCGGAATGAGAAACGGTATCATCCTCACTGAAAAAGGTCCGATCTGAATGAATACCGATATCCATCCGGATTTGAGAAAGGAATCCCGTCTCGCCGTCCTTTTGGCCATGGTGATCGTCCTCGCCGCCCTTGCCGTTTTTGTAACGGCGACGATCCTGACCTGGCATGGCATTGCCAACCAGGCGCTGGGACGGTTGGGAACGGCCGTGATCCTTGTCGTGACGGGGGGGCTGACCTGCGCCCTCATTTTTACAACCCGTTATATTCTGGCCGTTCACTCAGGATGCCTGCGCCAGGCATCCCTTATTCTCGGCACATCGGTCGGAGAAAAGAGGAAGATGGTCTACTCCGGCATCAAATCGTCCGAAGGGATCGTTGTGGAACTCTTTCCTCCGAGCGATTCTGCTTCCCCCGGGCAGGGCGAAGCTGTCAAGCTGATTCTCCCGTGGCGGGGAATCCCTCAAGCCGGGCAGTCCACCGTCGATGTCCGCCGCTCGCCGGGGAGCGAGAACAAACTGGTGGTCATCCGCTCGGAACACCGCTTTTTGTGCGGTTATCCACTTTCCGAAGAGGAAGCCAACCGCGCCGCCTGGAGGCGGAAACGAATCATTCTCGGGTTCGTAGCCATAGGCATTCTGTTCCTGCTGTCCATTTTCTCCTATCAACTCTGGAGAACGGCCAACTTCCATCAGACTTATCTCCAGGCCGGCCTGAGCCGTCAATGGCCGGCTGCGGAAGGGAAACTGTCCTATGCCTTCACCCGTGAAGCGGAGGCGACAGAGGGGAAGAATAAATCAAAGACCTATGAAGTGGCCCTCCGTTACGACTACACCGTGGAAGGCCGCATCTATACAGGGGAGCGCCTCTTCTTCGGATACCGCGGAACCGGCAACCGTGCGGATGCGGAGGCCATCGTTCAGAAGCATAAAAAGACGGATCCTCTCCGGGTTCGCTATAATCCGACGAATCCGGCCCTTTCCGTTCTTGAACCCGGCCATCAGAAAGACCTGCGGGGACAGCTCTGGGGAATGCGGATTCTCATGGCCTTCTCGGTCCTGGCCATTCTCGCGGCCGTCATGATCTGCGCCTCCGGCCTGAAAGAAATGGGCAACCCGGCATCGTCCTCATCTTAAGCGTGGATCGAAGGAATCGCGGATTCCCTCGCCCAGGAGATTGTATCCCAAAACCGTGATCAGGATGGCCAGGCCCGGATAAAGGGACAGCCACCAGGCGATATCGATGTTGTCCTTTCCCGCCGTCAGGATATTGCCCCAGCTGGGCGTGGGGGGCTGGACGCCGATGCCGAGGAAGCTGAGAGCCGACTCGGTCAGGATGGCGCCGGCAACACCCAGGGTCGCGGCCACCAGGACCGATGCCATGGCGTTGGGCAGGATGTGGATAAAGATGATCCTCAGATCGCCGGCACCGATAGCCCGTGCCGCAAGCACAAAATCCCGTTCCCGCAGGGAGATGAAATCGGCCCGCACCAGGCGGGTGATCCCCATCCACCCCGTAGCGCCGATAATGATCATGATGTTCCAGATGGACGGCTCCAGGATGGCAATGACGGCCAGAATCAGGAAAAAGGTGGGAAAACACAGCATGATATCGACAAACCGCATGATGACCGTATCCACCCAGCGGCCGTAATAACCCGCCACGGCACCCAGGATGGTGCCGATCAGGACCGCAATCCCCGTGGCGACGAATCCGACTTTCAGGGAAATACCCGCGCCCCAGATCATCCGGCTCAGGACATCCCGGCCGAGCTGATCCGTGC